>Ga0209810_1000351_pt1 | contig 110375 bp, 96 predicted proteins | sample Coa_R1_7_FD_187159 | JGI IMG/M metagenome (GOLD analysis project Ga0209810, IMG submission 187159) | Surface soil microbial communities from Centralia Pennsylvania, which are recovering from an underground coalmine fire - Coalmine... | ecosystem: Environmental > Terrestrial > Soil >...
GGGTGCTCTGGCGCTGCTGGCAGGACCGTCTGCCTTACGATGCCGCCCATCACAGATCCGCCCACTCCCTCCCACACATCGCCGCAGCGAGTGCCTGAGCCATCAGGGGTTGACACAGGATGTCTCATGCGACCTCCATCACAGCGTGATGAACGCACGGGACCGTCCCCGGTGGGCGCCCGGTCCGGCGTCCCCTAGAACCTGGGCGAGGGGCCCGTCGGTTCCTCCGGCGTGGTGAAGCTGTCCGATCCAGGGAGGGCGGGCAGCGCGGCCGGGTCGAAGCGGGAGGCCGGATCGTCCGAGAAGCGGTCGGGCGGCGTGCGCGGCTCCGCGACCCCGGGCGCGGAGGGCTCCCCGGACTGGCTGCCCACGGCAGGAAAGGCAAGCCGGAGATACCGCCCCGTCCCGAGCGGCACGGCCTCTCCCGGCCTCTGCAGGGCGGGCGCTGCGCGGACGGCCTGCACGGAGGCAGCCGGCGCGCCCGGCGCTGCGAGCGGCCCCAGGTGCGTCACGGTGTAGCCCGCTGCGCCGATGACGAGCGCGGCCGCGATCCCCAGCGTGGCGAGCGGCCGGGCGCGACGCCGTGGCGCGGTCTCGTCTGGCGGGAGCGGCAGGCTCATGCCCGTCTCCCGGGCACGCCGGATCTCCGCCTCGGCCAGGAGCAGCCGGAGCACGGTCGAGCGCATATCGCCCCGCCGGCAGTCGCCCCGGGCCCACCGGAGCCACTCCTCCGCGTGCCGGATATGATGCCCGATCTCCTCGGCGCCCGGCATCGTCCCTACTCCTCCGCCCCGCGCGCGCGCAGTCCGACCGGGGTCACGAGGTCCCGGATCCGGCGCAGGGCATGCTTCTGCAGGCGGTAGAAGTGCGAGAGACTGATCCTCAGTTCGCCGGCGATGCGGCGCGGCTCCTCCTGGCGCAGGAAGAACCCGCGCAGGATCCGGCGCTCCCGCTGCGGGAGCCGGTCGATCGCCGCGACGATCTGCTCCAGGAGCACGCCGTCCTCGACGGCCGCGAGGGTCTCGGCGGCCGCGGGGTCCGCGAGACGCTCGAGGGGCGAGTCGTCGAGCGCGCCTCCGACCGCCGTCTCCATCAGCAGGGCCGGCCGCTCGCGGCGGAGCGCGTTGAGGATCCGGCCGCGGATCCGGTACGTCGCGAACGTGCTGAAGCGCACGCCGCGTCCGGGATCGAACCGCTCCACGGCCTCGATCAGGCCCACGGTGCCTTCCTGGATCATGTCCATCACGACCGCGTCGCGCAGCCGGAGGTGCATCGCGACCTTGAAGACCAGCGGCTGGTAGGCCTCGATGAGGCGCGCGCGGCTGCGCCCATCGCCCCGACCCTTGTACGTGCGCCAGAGGCGGGCCTCCTCGCCCTGGTCCAGGAGCGCCACTTTCTGGAGCTCGCGCAAATACTCCGTGAACATCGATGGCCCCCTGCTCCCACCCCTACAGTATCCGCTCTCGTCCCCGGATGCTCTCCTCGGGCGCCGGCGCACGCCGTGCGCGCCACACGAGCGATACGGGGCACCGCGGGGTGCGCGGTTCCTCTACAACGGAAATCTCGTCAGCAGAAAGATGCCGTTGTCTCCCAGCGTGTCCACGCTGTACGACAGGAACACGCTGGGGCTCAAGAAGTACTCCAGCCCGAACACGGTGTACGACTGGCCGCTGTAGGTCAGGCGCGTGAGCGCTCCGGGACCCGGGACCAGCGGCACGGGCGCTTCCGGCGCCGCCGACCGCCCAAAGACCTCCGTCAGGGAGAGGTAGAGGTTGCGCACGATGAACTTCCCGATCCGTAGCGTTACCGGATTCTGGGTGGAGTACGAGATCGTGAACTCGTCGAGGTGGAGCGCGCGCTGGATCGCCTGCGTGACCGAGCCGAGCAGGATCCGCCCGAGCTCCTGTCCGACGAGGTCGGCGGCCGAGCCGTTGTAGCCCGAGCTGCCGAGGACGAGCGCGAGGATCTCCTGCTGGCTCATCGGCGGTTCCGAGCTCCACGTCAGGGTGGCGTTGGGCAGCACGCCCGCCACGTCGAGGTAGACGCGGGTGTCGCCGTACATCGCCTGCGCGCGCGCGACGATCTGCGGCTCGATCCCCAGCGCCTCCGAGAACACCGCTTCCCCGCTGGTGATCGCGAACGGCGTGCCGAGGATCGTGATCGTCCCGTTGAGCGAGCGGACCGTCCCGGACAGCCGCGGGTCGCCCAGCGTCCCCCCGACGTGCACCGCGCCTCCGAGCTGCGCGCGCACGACACCCGCGTTGAACGAGACGTCGTTGCCCGCCGCGACGCGGAGGTCGAGCGCGAGCGGCAGAGCGCGCCCGCCCGACGAGGCGAAGCCGCCGTCCACCTGGACCTGGCCCTGGGAGAGGGTCACGGTGCCGGCGAGCACCGGACGCGACGCCGGCCCGGCAAGCCTGAGCGCGGCGTCCACCCCTCCGGAGTACAGCCCGGGCACATCGACGCTGGCCCGCTGGGCGCTCAGGTCGAGCGCGACCGTCTGCGGGCGGAGGTCGCGGACCGCGACGGTTCCGCGGGCCGCCGCCTGGCCGCCGCCGAGCCTGGCCGAGAGGTCCCGGACGAGGATCTGATCCTGGGAGAAGGCGATGTCCACGTTCACGTTCTCGAGCGGCGTCCGCAGCGGTGCGATGTGCATCCGCCCGCCCGCGGCGAGGACCGACCCGCTCATCTGAGGATCGCTCACGGTCCCGCCCACCGTGACCTGCCCCTGGACCGTGCCGGTGGCGTCCTGGACCTGCGGCGTCAGCAGGCTGAGGAAGCTGAGGTCCGCATCCTGCAGGCGCAGTTCCAGGTTGAGCGGGCCCCGCGGGTTCAGGGCCAGGCTGCCGGGGACCATCGGCACGCTGCCGGTGACCACGGCCTTGTGGGGACCCTTTTCGATCGTCGCCGCCTCGATCTGTACGGCCCCGTCCTTGTAGTAGCCGAGGCCGACGATGCGGTCGACCACCGCGCCCGGGACGCCGACGTCCGTGGCTTCCAGCGACAGGCCGGCCGTGGGATTCCGGGTGGGACCGCTCCACTGCATCGTGAAATCGACCTTGCCGACGAGCTGCCGGTCGAGGTGGAAGAGCGGCCGCAGGAGGTTGGGGTCGAGGTCCCGGGCCGACACCTCGACATCGCTCGTGCCGGCGAGCACGACGCGTCCCTGGGCCGCGACGTGCCCGTGATCGGGCGCAAGCTCGAGCTTCCGGATGTCGACCGACCCGTGGCTCAGCGTCAGGTCCGCGGCGCCCTCCCCCAGCGCGACCCCGTCCACCTGCCCGTTGTGCAGCGTGAGGGCAATCCGCGCCGACGGATCCCGGAGCGGCCCCGTGAGCGCGATCCGGCCGTCGATCGTCCCGGCCACCGGCGCCGGCACCTGCAGCTGGGCCGCCCGCACGATCGTCGCGACGTCCCCGTTCCGCACATCGAGCGTGAGGTCGGCGGACGGCGGGGGACCGATCCGCAGCTCGCCCGCGAGGCTGTACGTGGACGCGTCCCGGGAGAGCGTGAGCGGCTCGACGCGCAGCACGCCGGGCCGGTAGTCGAGGATCCCGGAGGCGGTGAACGCCTCGCCGCCGATCGCCAGGTCCGGAGACCGCAGGGAGGCGCGGAACTCCGGCGCGCGGAGCGTCCCCACGACCTGCCCGGACAGCGCGAGCGTCCCGCGGGGCGCGGCCGCGACTTTCACGGCCGAGGTGAGGTCTTGGATCTGGATGCGTTCGGCCGAGACGCGGAGGTCGAGCGGCCCCCGCAGATCCACCGTGCCCTCGGCGTGGACGCGCGAGCCGTTCCGCTGGGCATCGGCGCTCAGGATCCGGACGATCCGCCCGTCCCCGGCCACGCGCGCGGTGGCCCGATCCACGGGCTGCCCCGCGACGCGGCCGTGCAGCAACGTGATCTCGCCGCTTCCCGCCGGGTGGGCGGGGGAGCCGGAGAGGGTCACGTGGCCAGAGAGCGTGCCCGAGATCCCCTTAGCGGCCGCGGACCGGCGGAGGAGCTGGGAGGCGGAGACGTTCTCCGCGTCGATGCGGAGATCCTCGGCAGCAAGCGGCCGGAACCGCAGGCCGCCGCTTAGATGGTAGCTCGTGGCTCCGTCGACGAGGTCGAGAGAGCGGGCCGCGATGCCGGATGCGCCGAGGGTGAGGTCCCCGCGGGCGAACGCAAACGGCACGGGCCCCACCGTCCCCTCCCACGCCGCGACGGCCCCCGAGACGACCGGGGCGGCCGCGGTGCCGGTGAGGCGGCCGTCGAGGTCGGCGTAGCCGCCGAGGAGCGAGCCACCGAGCCCGGCGCGCGCGCCGAGCTCCGCGAGCGGGATGTCACGGGCGTCGAGCGCGAGATCGAGCGCTCCGCCGCGGGAGATGCGACCCGAGGCGTACACGGCCGTCTGTCCGATCCCGGCCCGCAGGAGGTCCAGCTCGATCGCGCCGCCGTCGTCCCAGAACAGCGCGCGCAGGTCGTGGAACGCCTGGCCGCGCACGGTCCCGGAGGGCATCGCGATGTCGCCGATCACCTGGACGTGGCCGTCCGTTCCCGTCCCGGCCAGGCTGCCGGAGAGGCGGCCGGCGAGGCCATCCGTGATCGGCAGCCCGGCCCTCGGGAGGGCCCCGGTGTCGATGCCGTCGGCCGTCACGGCGAGCTGAAACGAGGGCATGCCCCCGGACATCCCGAGGACGGCGTCGCCGGACACCGATCCGGTGCCAACTCGGGCGTGCAGGTCCGTGAGCGCGAACATCCCCGCCGCGTACTGGAAGTGCGTGCTCAGCGACTCGAACGCCTGGCCGTTGAGACGGCCCCGCGCCGAGGTGATGTCCCCGTCGAGGTAGGGAGCGGCGACCGGCCCGGTCACCCACACGTCGCCGCCCGCCCGGCCCGCGATCCCGAGGCGGGCCCCGGGGAAGAACAGGCTGCGGACCATGCCGAGGTCCAGGCTCGGGGAGCTGATCACCAGATCGAGCCAGGCCCCCCCGGGGAGTGCCACGTCTCCCCGGACCCGGAGCGGCGATCCGTTGGCCTCGAGGTTCAGACCGGAGGTCGAGACCCGGCTGGCATCGAGTCCGATCGATCCGGAGACATGGCGAAGCGACAGGTGGGTCGGCGCGTAGTCGATCCGCGCGTCGGCGAGCCGAATGGTCCCCGTGTAGTCGAGCGCGACGCCGTCGCCCTGTGGCGTCAGCAGCAGGTGCAGCCGGCCGCCGAACCGGCCGGCAGCCCAGCGCAGCCCGCTGAGCCTGACGAGATAGCCGCCCCAGCGGCCCACCGCGCCGTGGTCCACCGTGACGTCGAGGTCGAACGCCCCCTCCTCCGCCAGGTAGCGGCCGCGGAGCGCCAGGGACTCGCCCTCCGCGCTCCTCCCGCGCACGTCGACGGAGACGCGCGGCGCCGCGCGAAAATCGAGCTCGCCGGCGATCCCGGCGAACCGCGTCACGAACGGCGGCGCGGCGACGCCGTAGGAATCCGCGTACGCGACGGTCCCGTCGTGGACCGCGACGAGCCCCTGGAACTGGGGCCCGACCGGACGCCGCCGCCCGGTGAACAGATCCGCGAGGTTCCAGATGCCCTTCGCATCGCGCACGATCTCGGCGCGCGGCCGGTACAGATCGGCGCGGGTGATGCTCTGGAGCACCTCCTGGGGATGGCGCAGGAGCCGCGGCAGATCGAACGCCACGTGGATCCGGTCCACGGAGAACGCGACCCCCTGGCTGAACCCTCCCTGCTCCGCGATCGCGAGGTCGCGCAGATCCACGCCGTGCAGCGGGTCCCCGCGGACGCTGCCGAGCTCGACCGGCCGCCCGATGGCGACCACGAGGCGGGTCACGACGGCCTGGCGGACCGCGCCCGCGAGCCAGCCGCTGTGGACCAGCAGGCTCCAGGCCACGACCGCGCCGATCGCCAGGACTGCAGCCGCGGCGCTCCACGCGATGAGGCGCCGGGTGCCTGTCGGCATCGGAACCGGCTACCGTCCTCCCTCGATCAGGATCGGCGCCTGGAAGCGACCGCGGAGCACCCACGGCGTCGTCCACGTGCTCGCCGCCCGGCTCATCGCCAGCGGGGCGCCCTGCGGCGACGGGCGGGCCGCGCCGAGGAGCTCCACCACGACGTCCGTATTCTTCTCACCCGTCTCGAACGCGTGGAACGCGTCGGTGAGGGTGCGCGGCGGGCCCTGGAACTGCGCGGGCGGCGCCGGCGTGGCAACCGGCGAGGGCGAGGAGGCGCCGCCCGCACGCACCACGAGGAGCGCCGTCCCGGGCGCGAAGTCCCGCGGGATGGCGAGGTCGACCTCCTGCGTCTGCGGCTCGCCGCGGAACGGCCGCAGCGTCACCTTGACCTTGAGGGTACTCCCCACGCTCACCGGCCCGGGCGGCATCCGCATCTCGGTGATCACCGCGGTCTGCTGCTGGCTGGTGACCCGCACGTCCATCGTCATGTCCGCGGGGCCCACGTCGGCGAACTCGTTATCGAACAGCAGGTGCATCGCCTGCGGCACCTCGGCGAGCGCCCGGGTCGCGATGTCGTTCGTGCTGTAGAACAAATTCTCCCGCACGACCGGATGCCCGAGCGCGCGGCCCCGCAGGGTCATCCGGACCTGCGCCGTCCCCTCGCCGGAGCGATTGAGGGCGCGGGCGATCGCTTCCTGCGCGCCGAGCATCACGAGCGTGGGGGCGATCTCCTTGCTGTTCACGACCTGGAAGTTGAAATCGCGAGACGTGCCGTCGTCGGCATCGGTCACCCGCACACGCACGCCGAAGACCCGCGGCAGCACGCCGATCGTCCCGCCGATCGCCGCCGGACGGTCTTCCGAGATCGTCCCGACGAGCGCCCCGGCGGCTCCGACCTTCATGTTCTGCTGCTGCCCGCGCACCGTCTGAAAGATCGTCGCGTTCGTCAGGAGGTAGCCGGCGTGGCCGACCTCGGTGAACGGGTGGCCGAACGCCAGGATACGGCTGCCGTCCCGGTAGGTCAGCGTGCCGATCGCGTACGCGGAGATCTCGCCCTGCATGAGCCCCACCCCGATCGCGCTGCCCGGCACGAGCGGGAGCGACGCCGGCAGGCGCACAGGCCCGCTGCCCTGCATCGGCACGACGCCCATCGGCGCGAGCACCCGCGCCAGCGCCTCGCGCGCCGGCTCGCCGAACCCGGACACGAACAGCGGGGTCGCGGCCGGGGTGGCGACGAGCGCATCGGGCGGGGACGCGACGGGGCCCGGCCGCGACGCCACGAGGATGCGGCGGATCTCGCGGTGGCCGACGCGCAGCGGCGCCACCGCGTGCAGCCGGCCGCCGGGGGCGCGGGCCGCGGCCCGCGGCGGCAGGTCCCTGAGCATGTCCTCGATCGGCGTGAACAGGCCGATCATCGGATCGGCGGCCTGGAATGTGTAGCTGAACGCGCCGGCGAGCCGCCCCTCGAGGTAGATCGGGCTGCCGCTCATCCCGGCCGCGAGGCCGCCGGCGCTCTCGAGCGCCGGGCCGGACGCGCGAAACAGAACGAGGTCGCCCGCCGGCCCCGCGTTCTTCAAGATCCCCAGCACCCGGACGCGGAACTCCGAGATCGCCGTGCCGAGCACGACGGTCCTGCCGATCCCGGCCATGCCGGGCCGGATCGCGGAGGCCGGCAACAGGCCCGCCGGCATCGAGGGAGCGGCTCCGAGCGGCGGGACCGGAGAAGCCACGCCCATCGCGGCGGCCGCGATGCATCCCAGGACGGGCCGGAGCGCCGCACCCCGGGAGCGGGCCATACGGGTGCGGGGCGCTGGAGCGAGGGGTGGTGTCTTCGGCATGCCATCTCTCACATCGCTTTCGTCTAATCTGCTCTGTCCCTTATATCAGGCGCGCCGCCGTCGCCCTATCGCCCTCGGGCGCCGCGCCCGCGGGGATCCGCGACCGTCACGGCCCCTACTTCACCGTCATGGGGATCTGAAACCTGCCAAGCACCACCCACTCGCTGGGGATCGAGGTCCCGGCAGGCGCCTCGAATCCCGGGTTGGCATTGCTGCCGACCGCGGTGAGCACCGCCTCGGGCACCAGCTCCACGATCACGTCCGTGTTCTTTCCGTCGTGCTCGAACCGATCGATCGTCTCCTCCAGCGAGCGCGTTCCCGGTGGAGTTCCCTCCTGCTGCACGAGCTGCTGGAACTGCTGGTCGGGCGGCAGCGGGTTCGAGGCGTTCAGCCAGCCGGCCGTCCCGACGAGCAGAAACGCCGGCCCGACCGGAAAGTCCCGGGGCACCGTGAACTCCACCTGGCGCGAGACCTCAGCGGGCTGCTCGTACGGCCTCACCCGCACCGCCACCCGGACCTGCCCGCCGCGGCTCACGGTCCGCACGTCGGGCCGGGCGGCGACGAGCAGCGCCGTGTTCGGCCTGGAGCGCACCGCGATCTCCACGGACATGTCGATGGGATCGAGGTCCCGGAAAAAGTTGCCGAACAGCAGTTGGGTCGCCTCGGGGACGTCCAGCACCGAGGCCGTCCCGATGTCGCCGATATCGTACGCGAGATCCTCGCGGACGATCTCGTGGGGAACGCCCCGCGCGCGCAGCGCGATGCGAACCTCCGCGGAGCCGCCCGCGACGCGGTCCAGGGCCTTCTGCACGAGACTCAGCACCGCCATCGGCACCAGCCCCTCCGCCAGGTCGGGCCGCCGGATCACCTGGGCACCCAGCTCCTTCGCCCGCCCCCGGTCCTCGTCGTGGACCCGCACGCGCACCCCGAAGGTCCGCGGGAACCGGCCGATGACGCCTCCCACGCCCACGGCCCGGTCCTGCGCGACCGTCCCGAGGAGTCCCCCCAGGCTCCCCTCCTTGAACGGAAAGTCGAGCGAGCGGACGACCGTGTCGATCCAGGCGCTGGTGAGCAGCATCGAGACGTCGCCGGCGCCCAGCAGCGGGTGGCCGAAGCCCAGGATCAGGTCTCCCCGCCGGTACGTGACCGTCCCGATCGCGCCGACCTCCACGTCTCCGCGCACCAGCTCCACGCCGAACGAGCTTCCCGGCTCGATCGGCGGCGCCGGGAACTCCTTCCGTCCGCCGTATCCCTGCCGGGGGCTGATGTTGTACCGGCGCAGCGTGCGCGACAGCACGGCCATCGCCGCCGGGGTCACCCCGGATGCGAACACCGGGACCGCGACGGGCGCGACGGCGGCGACCTGCGGGAGCGGATGCGCGTTGTAGGCCGCGGCGTCCGCGGGCGAGTCCATCACGACCACGCGCGCGATCGTCCCGGCCGGGGTGGGGATCGGCGGGGATGCCTCGTACGTCCGCGGGCGCTCTCCCCCGGCCGCCGGGCGGCCGGGGGAGAGCGCCCGCAGCATCTCCTCGATTGGCGTGGCGAGACTGAGGTCGGCATCCGGCCCGGCGAAGTGGTACCCGTAGCTGAGCGCGCCGATGATGCGGCCGTCGACGTACAGCGGGCTGCCGCTCATGCCCGACGCCGTCCCCCCGGCCGCTTGGACGGCCGGCCCGCTGACGCGGAACAGGATCAGGTCGGTCGCCGGCCCCCCGTGCAGCACCCCGAGAATCCGGACCGCGAAGCGATCGATCGTCGTGCCGTGGACGACCGTCAGCCCGTACCCGGTCATGCCGGCGCGCACGCGGGAGAGCGGGAGGATCGGCGGCGCGGGGGGGTCCCCGCGGATCTGACTAGATCCCGCCGGCCCTGCCACGAGGCCCATCGCGCCCGCCAGGCAGACCGCCAGCAGCGCCCCGGCTGCCCGTCTCGGCGTCAACACCGTTTCCTCCGGCTCGCGGTTGCACATCGCAGTTCCCCGTACCCCAGGCGACAGACGCGGTGGGGACGCGAAGGCCGGCGCTCCGCGTGCCATAGGAGCCGATTCGACCGGAGGAACCGAAGGCCCCGACGGGGTCGAGACCTTCGAGCGATCCCCCGCGGTCGGTGTCGGGACCACCGCCGGGCCGAATGCCCCGAGGGATCGAGGCCTTCCGCCGATGCCGATGGTCCAGGCCGAGACCGGACTGCGCTCCGGGCCGCCCCGCCGCGCCCCCCTCACCGCCCGACGCCGACGCCGCCGCGCACGGAGTCCGATCGCGCGCGAGGCGCGGCCGCCACCCGCTCGTAGTCTCTCTTATGCCCGCAGATGGGCGATCCCCTGCCTGCCCCGCGGCCGGATCCCGCCATCAGGTACGCCGCACAAACGACGCGAGGGGGACGTCCTGCCCCCCTCGACGCGCCTCTCCGCCGGGCCGCGGCCGCTACGGCTGGATCACCACGACGGGGTCGCCGGTGTTGACGTGGTCGCCCGGACTGACGAGCACCCGCACCACCTTGCCGTCCACCGGCGCGCGCGCCGCCGGGACGGCGCCGCCCGTCGAGGTACGCACGTACACCAAGATGTCCCCCTGCTTGACGGTCTGACCGACGGCGGCCAGGTTGAGCGGCAGCACCTGGCCGGACAGCGCGGAGGGAACCACCCGGTCGCTCTGCGCCTGCGCCGCCGTGTCTACGGCCGCGAGCACAAGGCCCGCGAGCACGAGCCCGACGATCCACCGATGCCGAGCCATGCCGTTCCCCCTCCTCGTGCGTGTGCGCGGGCGGGCTCCCCGCCGCGCTCCCACCATCCCGGAATACCGGATTAGATCATTATAGCGACGGGGGAGCCGCGCTGTCAAACAGAGGCACCCGAAACTCGTCCGGACGGCGGGAGGTCAGACCGAAGTAGTGGCGGAGGGCGCCGAGGATCCGCTCCGCGGCGCGACCATCCCCGTAGGGATTCCGCGCGCGGCTCATCCGCGCGTACTCGGCCTCGTCGGTGAGCAGCCGGGATGCGGCCTCCACGATCCGCCCGCGGTCCGTGCCCACGAGCCGGGCCGTGCCCGCGTGGATCCCCTCAGGCCGCTCGGTCGTCTCGCGCAACACCAGCACCGGCCGGCCGAGCGCCGGGGCTTCCTCCTGGATCCCGCCGGAGTCCGTAAGGATCAGGGTCGCGGCGCGCTCGCAGCAGACGTGCGTCGCGTAGTCGAACGGCGGGAACAGGTGCGCCCGCGGGTGGCTGCCCAGCAGCTCCTGGGCGGGGCGGAGCACGACGGGATTCGGATGCACGGGGAAGACCACGGCCAGGTCGGGAAACCGGTCCAGGAGGTCGCGGACGGCGAGGAAGATACGCCGCTGCGGCTCGCCCCAGTTCTCCCGGCGGTGCGATGTCAACAGGATCCGCCGCCCCCGACCCGCGAGCACCCGCTGCACGCGAGGATCGACCGGCACGTCCTGCCGGCCCGCAACGTCCAGGAGCGCGTCGATCACGGTGTTCCCCGTCACGGTGATGCGCTCGCCCGGCACGCCCTCCCTCTCGAGGCGCGCGCGCGCCGCGGCAGTCGGCGCGAAATGGAGGTCGGCGAGCACGGTGACCATCCGGCGGTACATCTCCTCCGGGAACGGCTGGTACTTGTCGTCGGTGCGCAGCCCCGCCTCGACGTGCGCGACGGGGATCCTGCGGTAGAACGCCGACAGCGCACCCAGGAAGCAGGGCGCGGCGTCACCCTGCACGACGACCATGTCCGGCGCGGCCCGCGGCAGGATGTCCCACAGGCCGGCGAGCGTCCTCGTGGTGATGTCGGCGAGGGACTGCCCTTCGGTCATGATATCGAGGTCGTAGTCCGGCACGATGTCAAAGAGGGTCAGCACCTGATCCAGCATCTCACGATGCTGCGCGGTGGCCACGACGACGCACGCAAACTCCTCGGGGTCGGCCGCGAGCGCCCGCACGACCGGCGCCATCTTGATCGCGTCCGGACGCGTGCCGATCACGGCCATGATCGTCCGCCTGCTCATCGCCCGGCGTCGCTCCGCCCCGAGGCGGCGGGCACCGGAGGGGGGGCGAGCAGCCCGGTCCGGCGGGCCCCGATGGCCAGCGCCGCAAGGAGCAGGCCGAGGACGGCGATGAGCGAGAACCGGTGGATCCCGCTCAGGAACAGCGCGCCCGCGCCCAGGATCCCCGTCACGAGATACAGCACGACGACGGTCTCCCGCTGGCTGAGCCCGCGGCGCAGCAAGCGGTGGTGCACGTGCTCGGTGTCGGCCTGAAAGATCGGCCGCCGGCCCCGCCAGCGGCGGGCGATCGCGAAGGCGGTATCGGCGACGGGCACGCCGAGCACGGCGAGGGGCACGAGCAGCGACAGCGCGGTGTAGCTCTTGTACGTGCCGAGCACGGACAGGGCGCCGAGGATGTAGCCGAGCAGCATCGACCCCGTATCCCCCAGGAAGATCCGGGCGGGGTTGAAGTTGTACGGCAGGAACCCCACCGTGCCGCCGATGAGGGCCATCGCGAGGATCGCCGTGCCCACGTCGCCCCGCTGGTACGACGCGACGAAGAGCGTCCCCCCCGCGATCGCGGCGATGCCTGCCGCGAGCCCGTCCACCCCATCGATGAGGTTCATCACGTTGCACAGCGCGACCAGCCAGGCCACGGTGACGAGCGCCCCCAGGGGGCCGACGAAGAACATGCCGCCGAGCGGGTTCGTGAGGACGTCCATCCCGACCCCGAACGGCAGGAGGACGGCCGCCGAGAGGATCTGGCCGACGAGCTTGGCGAGCGGGGAGATCCCCCGCGCATCGTCGACGACGCCGAGGACGGTGACCGCGGTGGCGCCCAGCAGCAGGGCGATGACGGGCCGGTCGATCGCCGGCGTGTACGGGATCGTGACGACGAGCTGCTGGGGGCCGGGCGTCACGTGGATCGGCCGCTCCACGGGCAGGCCGCCGAGCACCGCGGCCACGAACGCGAGGTACACGGCCAGCCCGCCCAGGCGCGGGACGGGAGCGCGGTGGATGTGCCGCCCGCCCGGCCGGGCCAGGACCCCGAACTGCGTCGCGGCCCACTGCACGGCGGGGGTCACGAGGTAGGCCACGACGAGGCCGATGAGCCCGGCCACCACGAACGGAGAGATCGTCATCTCGGAGGTCGCGGCCGGGGCGGCCGGCGTCACTCTCCTTCCGTCGCCGGTTGCATCACCCGGGACGCGCTGAACAGCTCGCTGACAGACTGCTCGTGGTGGATGCGCCGGATCGCCTCGCCCAGCAGGCCGGCGATCGAGAGCACCGTGATCTTGGACGTCCGCTTCTCCGGCGGGACCGGGATGCTGTCCGTCACCACGAGCTGCCGGATCGGCGACCGCTGGATGCGCGGCAGCGCGGGCGGTGAGAGGATGGCGTGCGTGCAGCAGGCATAGACGTCGCGGACGCCGCGGCGCACGAGGGCCTCGGCGGCCAGCGTCAGCGTGCCGCCGGTGTCGACGATGTCGTCCACGAGGACCGCCGTGCGGCGGTACACCTTGCCGATCACGTGCACGACCTCGGCGACCTGATTGGGACGGTCCCGGCGCTTGTCGATGATCGCCAGTGGGGCGTGGATGTACTCCGCGAACTCCCGCGCCCGCTTGACCCCGCCGACATCCGGGGACACCACGACCACGTTCTCCAGCTCCAACTGGCGGAAGTGCTCACCCAGGATCATCTTGCCCGGCAGGTGGTCGAGCGGGATGTCGAAGAAGCCCCACAGTTGCCCGGTGTGCAGGTCGATCGTGAGAATGCGATCCGCCCCCGCGGTGGTGAGCAGGTCGGCGACCAGCTTCGCGGAAATCGGCTCCCGCGGTTTGATCTTGCGATCCTGGCGCGCGTAGGCGAGGTACGGGATCACGGCCGTGACGCGCGCGGCGCTCGCGCGCCGCAGCGCGTCGACGATGACGAGCAGCTCCATCAACGTCTCGTTCGCGGGCGGGCAGGTCGACTGCACGGCGAAGACGTCCAGGCCCCGCACGCTCTCCTCGATGCGCACGCCGACCTCGCCGTCCGCGAACCGGAAGACGTTGATCGCGCCGAGCGGCGTGTCGAGGTACTCCGCGATCCCGCGAGCCAGGCCGGGGTTGCTGGTACCGCTGAAGACCCGGACCCGCGTCCCCCTCATGCCTGCGCTCCCTTCCGCGTGCTCACGGCCACGCCCGCCACCGGGGTTGTACCCCGCGCGGGCACCTGGCCTGTCCCCACGGCACGCCGCACCGGGAGGCCGCTTAGGACGGCCGCCCGTTGAGGAAGCGGATCACCCGGGCGGGTACCCCGACGGCGACGCCGCGCGGCGGCACGTCCTTGGTGACGACCGAGCCCGCCCCGGTCGCCGCGCCCCGCCCGATCCGCACCGGGGCGATGAGCATCGAGTCGCTCCCGATGTAGGCGCGATCGCCGATCGTGGTGCGATGCTTCCGACGATCGAGCCCGTAGTTGCACGTGATCGTGCCGGCGCCGATATTGACGTCGGCGCCGATCCACGCATCACCGAGGTAGCTCTTGTGATGGACCTTCGTGCGATCGCCGACGCGCACCTTCTTCATCTCCGCGTAGTTGCCGATCTCGACGTCGCGCCCGACGACGGTCCCAGGGCGCAGGTGCGCGTACGGCCCGACGACGGTCCCCTCGCCGATCCGGACGCCCTCGAGCGTGGAGTCGCGCACGCGGACCCGCCGGCCCAGGATCGAGTCGTGGATGCGCGCGCCCGGGCCGATCTCACACGATGGGCCGATCACCGTGCGCCCGGTCAAGATCGTGAAGGGGCGCAGCACCGTGTCGGGCCCGACGCGGACGCCGTCGTGGACCAGCGTGGTCGCGGGATCGATCACGGTGACCCCTCCGTCCATGAGGCGGCGGAGCGCCCGCCGCCGCGCCACCGCCTCGGCGTCGGCCAGCTCCGCACGCGTGTTGACGCCGAGCAGTTCCTCGGCGTCGGCCACGTCGACGGTCACGACCTCCCGCCCCGCCGCCGCGAGGAGACCGACCGCGTCGGTCAGGTAGTACTCCGCCTGCCGGTTGGTGGGCCGGATGCGGCGGAGCGTCCGGCGGATCTCGGCGATGCGGAAGCAGTAGAACCCCGCGTTCACCTCCCGGATCGCGGCTTCCGCGGGGGTGGCATCCTTCTCCTCCACGATGCGGAGGAAGCGGCCCGCGGGATCGCGCACGATGCGGCCAAACCGGTGCGTCTGCTCCATGCGGCGCGTGGCGAGCGAGGCGGCTGCGTGTCGGCCGATCGCCTGCCGGAGCGCTCGCAGCGTCCGGACGGAGACGAACGGCATGTCCCCGTGCAGGACGTACGCCAGCGCGTGGCCCCGCAGGCGGGGCAGCGCCCGCGCCAGCGCGTCACCGGTGCCGCGTGGGGGATCCTGCACGACGTACTCCACCCGATCGCCGAGCGCGCCCCGGATCGCCTCGCCCTCGCGCCCGACGACGACCAGCAGCCGGCGCACGCCGGCCCGCCGGAGCGTGGCGATCAGGTACTCCAGCATCGGCCGGCCGCACAGCGGGTGCAGGACCTTGGGCAGGCTCGACTTCATCCGCGTGCCCCGCCCTGCGGCCAGGATCACGGCGGCCGGCTGCTCCACTGCATCCTCCCGGACGGAACGCCGATCGGCGCGACAGACCGCCTCGCGAGCGGCTGCGGCGAATCGCCCATGAGGATTCGTGGCGCGCGCTCATCGCCCCTGTCGGCTCACGGAGGCCGGGAGGCGGCGGCGACGAGCCGGGCCGCGAGGCCCGGACGGCCCAGGAAGTTCAGGTGCACGTAGGAGGCGAGCAGGCGGGGGCCGGCAAAGCCCTCGGGCCGCGGCGCGGGGGTGAGCACGCGGTACGCGGCGGCGCCGCGCGGCAGCGGACGCTCGAGCCGGGACACATGGAACTCGTGGCCCCGGACGCGTTCGCCGCGCGGGACCAGCAGCGTGTCGCGGACGGCCTCGACCTCGACGTACGCCACCTGCGTCCGCTCGCCCATCCGCACCCAGGCGGGGACGATGCCCGCGAGGCGGATGCGGCGCCGGCCGGATGCGATTCCCCGGGCGAGGTACATGAAGCCGCCGCACTCGGCGTAGATCGCTCCGCCGTGCCGGGCAAACGTGCGCACCGCTTCCAGCGCCCGACGGGCGCACGCGAGGTGCTCGGCGTACAGCTCCGGGTAGCCGCCCCCGAGCACGAGGGCGCCGGTGCCGGCCGGGAGGTCGCGGTCGCGCAGCGGGCTCCAGCGCACGACCCGCGCCCCGAGCGTCTCCACGAGCTCGATGTTCTCGGCGTAGTGGAAGCTGAACGCCTCATCGTCCGCCCACGCGATCACCGGGCGCCGGCCCGCGGGCGGGCCGGCGCCCGCCACCGCGTCGCAGGGGCAGCGGCCCGGCCCGGCGGACGCGGCCCGGCGCGTGAGCCGCAGGATGTGGTCCAGCTCGAAGCGGCTCTCCACCTCCCGGGCGAGGCGCGCGAGCACGGCCGCCAACTGCCCGCCTCTCCGGTCGTGCGCCTGCACAAGGCCCCGGTGCCGCTCCGGCAACCGGAGCCGCGGGTCGTCGGGCAGGTGCCCGAGGACGGGCCGGCCGGTCGCCTGCTCGACGGCCTCGCGCACCCAGCGCAGGTGGGCCTCGCCCGCGACGCGGTTGAGGATCCAGCCCACGATCTCGATGCGCCGGGCTAGGACCTGGCAGCCCCGCGCCACCGCGGCGATGCTCCTGGCCGCGCGCGACGCATCCAGCACCACGAGCACGGGCAGCCCGAGCAGACGGGCGACGTGCGCGCTGCTTCCCTCGTCGTCGCTTCCGGAGTACCCGTCGAACAACCCCATCATGCCCTCGACGACGGCAGCGGACGCCGACGCCGCGTGCCGGTCGAAGAGCCACCGCACCGTGCCGGCCGGCAGCAGCCACGCATCGAGATTCCTGCCCTGCCGCCCCGCGGCGCTCGTGAGGAACCCCGGGTCGATGTAGTCCGGCCCGACCTTGAACGGCTGCACCCGGACGCCGCGCCGCCGCAGGGCCGCCAGCAGCCCCATGGCGACCGTCGTCTTGCCGGCACCGGTCTCGGGCGCGGCGACCAGGACCCGCGGCGAGGCCGACGCGGGGCGGGGGCGGCGCATGCGGCGGGCTTACGCGTGCGCCCTGAGGCGCCTCTCCGGAGTGGCGCTGGCCCGGGCGATGGAGAAGGTGCCGAGCACGACCTTGTTGAGTTCGGGGGTCAGCGTGGTCGCGGCCGTGGTGATCGCTGCCTGCTTCGAGGGGGCGTTGACCAGCAGCCGCACCGACAGCGCCCCGGAGCGATGCCTGACATCGAGCAGATCTTCCCCCAGGCGCTCCTGGAGCTTGTGGATGATCTCCGGCATGCCGGGCTCCGGAAAGAGATGCCTGACTTCGAGCCGGACGCGCCACGTGCGCGACGCCTCGTCCATCATGTGAGCCCCCTCCCGGCGGCTGCGTCCTGCTCTGGCTCTGGCTGCCCGTGCATCACCGGTACGTCCGATGACCGACGGGCCGGATGCGGTGGAGCGTCGTGCGGTGGCGAACGCAGCTGTCTGCAATAGTAATAGGGTCAGCGCAATCGGGCCGGCGATATCATGGTCCGGGTTCCTCGAGACCCCGACGCCCGGCTCCCTTCTACGGGGCCCGGCTCCCGGGGCCGGCCGCGGTCGGATTATTCCCGCGGGGTCGCTCGCGCTAACGGCTTGAGTGGACCGCCGCCCCGCCGGGTCGGGCGGGCGACCGTCGCGGGCGCCGTGCACCTCCCCCCGCGCACGCGCAGGGGGCGATCGGAGCAGCATCGCCCGCGAACGGCCTCGCGGGGCTCGTCCACCTGGCCGGCGGCGTCACCGCGGCCGCAAGACTCGATGCGCCCCCGGAGGCGGGCGGGCCGAAGGGGCGACAGCGCGCCGCGAAGATCGACGCGATGCGGCACGCGCCTACCTCGCCGCGTCCGATGCCAGGGCGGCGGCGACGGCCTGATCCACCGAGCCGAACATGGGGAAGACGGTCCCGAGCCCCACCACATCCAGCAGCTGCCGCAGCGGCGAGAGCGGCGGCACGGCCACGAGCAGAGCCCGGCGGGAAGTCTGCAGGCGCTTGCCGACCTGGAACAGCGCCTGGATGCTCTGGCTGTCGAAGTAGGCGGTCCCTCCCGCGGAGAGGACCACCGCTCCCTGCGACGCTTCGGCCGCGCGCTCCACCGCCGCGGTGAACCGCCCGATCGCCGCGAGGTCCACGTCCCCGCCGACCTCGATCACGGGCACGCCGCCCAGCAGCCGGACCGTCCACTCGTCCTCCCCGGCCGACCGGCGGGCGTCCGCGGCCGCCTCGATCCTCTCGATCTTTCGGACCACGGCGTCGGCTTCGCCCACCGGCGTGTCGGCCGGGGGCTCCGCCGCCCGCGGAGGGGCCGCCAGCGGGAGGCTGAATCGGACCGTGGTGCCGTGCGGGGCGGTGACGACCTCGAGGGCTTCCGCGAGCGCGCGCATCACCGCGAGCCCCCGCCCGCCGTGCGTCTCCGGGCGGTCGGGCCGCCAGCGCCCCTGGTCGGCGACCTCGACGCGCAGCGCCTCGCCCTCACGCCAGGCGCGCACCGCCACGGGGCCGGCGGCCACCCCGTACGCGTGCTCGATCGCGTTGTTGACGGCTTCCCCCACCGCCACCGCGAGCGCGAAGGCGCGGTGGTCGTCGAGGCCCAGGTCCCGGCTCAGGCGCCGCAGGGCCTGCCGCACCAGCCGCAGGCTCGCGGGCTCGGCCGGAAGCGTCAGCTCCAGCCGGTCCACCGGCCTGGACTCCACGGTCACCGTGATGAGGGCGATATCGTCGGGCGCCTCCTCCACCTCGAGCTCGAGCCGATCCAGCAGCGCCTGCGCGGGCCGGGCGGTCCGGTCGTGCCACTCCTGCGCGACGGCGGAGCGGAGGGCGGCCAGCCCGGCGACCGGATCGCGCCGGGGCTCGATCAGCCCGTCGGTGTAGAGGACCAGCAGGGCCCCCGGCGCCAGCTCGACCCGCCAGCAGGGTGCCGGATGCTCCTCCATGAACCCCAATGGCAGCCCGCCCGACGGCAGCGTCTCGACGCCTCCTTCGGTGGCCAACAGCGGCGCCGGATGCCCGGCCGCAGCGTACGTGAAAGCCGCAGCCAGCGGGTCCAGCACCCCGACGATCGCGGTCGTCATCTCCTCGCCCGGGTGCACGAGGCGGAGGATGCGGCTCGTGCGCGCCAGCACCTCCCCGGGCGGAGAGCCGTCCAGGGCGGCGGCACGGATGGTCTGCCTGATCTGCCCCATCGTCACGGCAGCCCGAAGCCCGCGGCCAACCACATCGCCGATCGCCACCACCACGCGACCGTCCGGCAGCTGGAACGCATCGTACCAGTCGCCGCCCACGTCGGACCCCGGGGTGCCCGCGCGGTACGCCGCCGCGAGCCGCATCCCGGGGGGCTGCGGCAACGCGGTCGGCAGCAGCGCCTCCTGCAGTGTGGCCGCGACCCGGTGCTCGCGCGCGTACAGCTGCGCCCGCTCCAGCGCCTGGGCGCATTGCGCGGCCAGCGCCTGGATGAACTCCCGGTCCGCGGCCTCGAACACCCTCGGCGCCTGGAAGATGAACACGAGCGTCCCGACCGGCCTCCCGTTCACCACCATCGGAGCATGGGCCCGGCCGCCGGGATGCGGGTGCATCTCGCCCCGCAGCGCAGGGTACTGCCCCAGGATCTCGTCCCGAGATTCCGCGTAGATCGCGCGGCCCGTCGTGGCCGCCTCTGCCGCGGGCACCGGGGCGGAGAGCGGCACGTAGCGGCGCTGCCGCACGAGCTCGTCGGGATAGTCGATGTGCCGGAGCATCTCCAGGGACACGCCGTCGGCCCCGAGCACGTAGACCGCGCCCGCCTGCGCCTCCAGCGCGCCGATGCCCTGCGCCAGGATCACCCCGGCGACCTCCTGCGGGGTGAGGGCCTCGGAGAAGGCGGCCGTCACCCTCTGCAGCCGCGCGACCCTCTGGGCGGCCTGCTCGGCCGCGCGACGCTGGGCCCGCTCCGCCTCGTGCAGCCGGGCGTTCTCGACCGCGAGCGCCGCGCGGTGGGCCAGATCCGCGGCCAGGGCCAGGTCGGCCGCGTCGTACCGGCGGCCCGACTCGGCGGCGACGAACGAGATCGCGCCCAGCGGCCGCCGCCCGGCCACCAGCGGCACGAGCATCGCGGACCGGAGGCCGAGCTCGCGCACCCTGCGACGGAGCTCGGGGTCCGGCGCCGCTGCGGCGAGGAGATCCTCCGTGATCTCCGAGTACAGCCGGGGCGTCCCCCCGCGCATCACGCTCCAGACGCCGTACGGGGACCGGGGATCGGGCGGGTAGCGCTGCTCCAGCTCCCGCGCCAGCGCGACCTTGGCCGAGTCCCGGTGCACGATGACGAGCCGGCCCAGGCGGCCGTCGTCCTGGACGAGGTGGATGGTGCACCAGTCGGCGAGCGCGGGAACCACGAGGTGCGCCAGCGCCTCGAGCGTGGCCTCGACGTCGAGGGAGCCCGCGAGGACCGCGCTCGCCTCCGCGAGGAAGCGCTGGCCCCGCTCCGCCCGCTTGCGGTCGGAGATATCCCGGCCGACGGCCGAGGCGCCGATGACCGTTCCGGACGCGTCTCTGACGGGAGAGAGGGTGACCGAGACATCGAGCCGGGTGCCGTCCTTCCGGACCCGGACGGTCTCGTAGTGCTGAATGGCCTCTCCCCGCCGGATCCGCGCCAGGATCGCCGGGATCTCGTCGGGGTGCTCCGGCGGGGCCAGCATCGACACGTGCCGGCCGATCGCTTCCGCCGGCGCGTAGCCGTACAGCCGCTCCGCCCCCGCGTTCCACGTGAGAATGACTCCGTCCAGCGACTCGCTGAAGATGGCATCGTCGGAGGATTCGACGATGGCCCCGAGGCGCAGGCGGGCGCGCTCGCCCTGCCGGCGCTTCTCATCGATGTCCCGCGCGAAGCCAAACCCCATGGCGGTGGCGAACGCGGCCAGCGTGAACAGGAGGAGCGTCGGCGCCCACACGTCGAGCACGGCGAACGAAGACATCGGCGGCACGAGGAAATACCACGCCAGCAGGACGGACAGCAGCGCGGCGACCAGGCCCGCGGCGACCCCGCCGGCGTAGGCCAGCGCCGCGATCACAGGGACGTACATGAAAAGGAACCCGAGACGCGGGAAGTGTGCGCGCACCCAGATCCCCAGCAGCGTCAGGGCGACCGTGGCGGCGATCGCGACCAGGATGTGCCGCCAGGAAGGCGTATATCGGGCTTGCCGTGGGGCGACGCGATCCCAATCGGCGCGTGCGTGGTCGTCCGGGAGAGCGGCTGGGCGTTCCAACGGGTCGCTCCGCGCCCTACGCCTTCGCCGGCACAGCCTGGACTCCTGCGGCTTGCGAGGACCCGGCGCCTCCCGCAAGAGCCGGTCACCGGGCGCATGCGGCCGCGCGCTCGCTCCAGTCGGGCATGCGTCCGCGCTCCGGTAGGGCTCGAGGATCCGACGCAGGCCGCGGTGCCGTGCGAGCCGCGAGGGCCTGGCTGGGGGGCCAGGATTCGAACCTGGACTCTCACATCCAAAGTGTGATGGCCTACCGTTAGCCGACCCCCCAACGCCGCCACCGCGATCGTAGCGCATCGGCATCCATGCGGCAAGGCGGCGGCGACGCGCCAGCCTGCCCGGCGAGCGACCTCAGGCCAGCGCCACCGCCTCGATCTCCACGGCCGCCTCGCGCGGCAGCTTGGCCACCTGGACCGTGGAGCGTGCGGGCGGGTTCTCCTGGAAGTACTGCCCGTAGATCTCGTTCATCGTCCCGAAGTCGTTGAGATCGCGCAGGAAGACCGTCGTCTTGACGACCTTGTCCATCGACGACCCGGCCGCCTCCAGCACCGCCTTGAGGTTCTCCAGCACGCGCCGGGTCTGGATCCGGATGTCGCCCGGCACGAGCTGGCCGGTGCGCGGATCCAGGGGGACCTGCCCGGCCGCGTACACGAACCCGTTGGCCACGACGGCCTGCGAGTAGGGCCCGATCGCCGCAGGCGCCCCCTCCGTCTTGACGATCCGCTTCGTCATCCCTCTCCCTCCTCTCTCCTCGTGCGTGTCGAACCATGGTGCCGGGGCCTGCCACCCCGGATGGTGCCGGGGCCTGCCACCCCGGCAGGATCGATCTCCGCGCGAAGCACGCGGACCCGGGCCAGCATCGCGCCCGTCCGCGTGCTTCGCGCCCCGCTTCCGCACGGCCGCTCCGTGCGCGGGCGCCCCCGCGGGGCGCGGCGCTATGCCTCGGGGAGCGCGTGATAGCCGCGGTTGTAGTACAGGAGGGGGCGCCGGCCGGGAACCACGTCCGCGGCGACGACCTCGGCGACGAAGATGGTATGGTCGCCCCCCGGATAGCGGGCCGTGACCCGGCACTCGAGGTACGCCAGGCACCCGTCGAGCAGGGGCGCACCGAGCCGGCCGGGGCGGTGCGGGATGCCGTGGAACGCGAACGGCCCTTCCGGCCGGCCGGTGGACGAGAAGAACCGGGACAACGCCTCCTGGCCGGCGGCGAGGACGTTGATCGCGAAGGCGCCGGCCGCCTCGAGGACCGCGTGCGAGTACCGGCTCCGCTCGATGCAGACGAGCACGAGCGGCGGGTCGAGCGAGAGCGAAGCGAACGCGTTGACGGTGACCCCGTGCGGGCCGTCCGGGGTCGCGGCCGTCACGATCGTCACGCCGCTGGCGAAGTGCGCCAGGGCTTCCCGAAACTCCTCCACGCTGATCCGTGGGTGTGCGGCCATCGGCCTCCGCCGGCGCGCCGTCAGTCGACCCGCTTCTGGAACCGGTTGATCGCCACGGCGAACACGAGGACCCCGAGCCCGACCAGCGGCAGGATCTGCCGCCACAGGTACTCGAACCCGACGCCCTTGATCAGGATCCCGCGGATCACGATCACAAAGTACGTCAGCGGGAACACCCCGCCGATGAGTTGCAGCCACCCCGGCAGCGAGTCCCGGGGAAAGATGAACCCCGAGATGAGGATGCTCGGCAGCAGGACCAGCTGCGCCATCTGCGCGGCCTGCTGGAACGTCTTCGACACGGTGGAGATCAACACCCCGATGCCCAGTGTGCTGAAGAAGAACGCCAGCGAGAGGCCGTACAGCAAGAGCAGGCTGCCCTTGATCGGCATGTGGAACCAGGCGCTGGCCAGCAGCAGGGTCACGGTGATTTCGATGTACCCGAGCCCGATGAGCGGGATGATCTTGCCCAGCATGAGCTCGAGGCCCGTGATCGGGGTGACGACGAGCTGCTCGATCGTGCCGCGCTCCCGCTCACGCACGATCACGGTGACCGCCTGGAACGTCGTCACGAACATCAGGATGATCGCGATGACGCCGGGGACGATGAAGTTGACGTTCTGGAGCGTCGGGTTGTACCACGCCCGCGGCCGGATGTCCACCGGGGCCGGCGGGGGCGACGCACCGGTCTGCAGGGCTTCCCGGCGCACGAGGAAGCGCGTCGAGAGCACCTGCCCGACCTGGCCGGCGAGCGCCAGCACGGTGCGTGCCGACGTGGGCTCGGAGGCGTCGACGATCACCTGCACCGTTGCCTGGCGACCCGACCGGACGCGCTGCGCGTAGTCCGGCGGGATGAGGATCCCGATCTTCGCGTCCCCGGCGTCGAGCAGGCGCCGGACCTGGTCGAACCCGGTCGTGTAGTAGCGCAAATCCACGTAGGTGGTGTTCGCAAACGCCTCGAGGAGCTGCCGGCTCTCCGGCGTCCGCGATTCGTCGAACACGGCGCTGGGGATATGCGTGACGTCGTTGCTGAGGTATCCGTAGAGGATCAATTGAATGATCGGCAGGGTGATGATCGTGACAAGGGTGCGGCGGTCCCGCACGAGGTGCAAGACCTCCTTGCGGACGACGCTCCAGAGCCGGCGGCGGCTCATCGTGCCGGGTGGACGCGGCCCGCAGGGGCTGCAGCCCGCGCGCGCTCGTCGCGCTCGACGATCGAGACGAAGGCGTCCTCCAGCGAGACCCGGGCGGGGGCGATCTGCTCGACCTCGATCCCCCGGCCGGCGAGCGCGTCGCGCAGCCGGGGCGCCGCGTCCACGTCGTCCACGGTCACGTGGATCGTCCGCCCGAACAGCGCGGCTTCGCGCACCTCCGGCAGCGCGCTCAGCGCGTCGAGCGCCTCGGCGATGCGCGCGGCCCTGACCTCCAGCAGCTGGCCCGACATCTGCTGCGTCTTGATCTCCTCCGGGGTGCCCATCGCGATGATGCGGCCGCCGTAGATGAAGGCGAGGGTGTCACAGTGCTCCGCCTCGTCCATGTAGTGGGTCGTGACCATCACGGTGACCCCGCCCTGCGCAAACACATCGATCAGGTCCCAGAACTCGCGCCGGCTGACCGGGTCCACGCCGCTCGTGGGCTCGTCGAGGAACACCATCCGGGGCTCGTGGAGGACCGCGCAGCCGAACGCGAGACGCTGCTTCCATCCGCCCGACAGCGCTCCTGCCGGAAGGTGCTCCTGCCCCGCCAGACCGGAGCGGGCGATCCACTCGGCCGAGCGGCGCCGCGCGTCCGCGGGGGCGAGCCCGTAGATGCCGGCGTAGAAGGCGAGGTTTTCCTCGACGGTCAGGTCATCGTACAGGCTGAACCGCTGGGACATGTAGCCGATCCGGGCCTTGATCTGCTCGGGGTCCCGCGCCACGTCGTAGCCGAGCACCTCGGCCCGCCCCTCGGAGGGCGCGAGGATGCCGCACAGCATGCGGATCGTCGTGGACTTGCCGGCTCCGTTGGGGCCGAGGAATCCCCAGACCGCCCCGCGCGGGATCTCGAACGTGACGTGGTCCACCGCCACGAAGGACCCGAAGCGCCGGGTCAGCCCCCGGGCCCGGACGGCCACCGCCGTATCACCCCCGCCCGCCATCCTCCCCTCCAGCGCCGGGCGCCGTCCCCCCGCGCGACGCGGCGCCGCCCGGGGACCGCCGAGAGGCCCCCCGGGCGCCGCGCTCCTCGATCATCGAGATGAAGACGTCCTCCAGGGACGGGGCGACCGGGCGCGCGTCCCGCACGAGGACGCCGCGGGAGGCCAGCCGGGCGGTGAGGGACGGGATCGCCGCCTCCGCGTGCGGCACCACGATGTGAAGGCGGTCTCCGAAGACGGCCTCGGAGAGCACCTCGGGCGCGCCCCGCAGCGCCCGGCGCGCGGCCGCCTTCGGCTCGGCCAGCACCTCCACGACCTCGCCGCGCATCCGCGCCCGGATCGCGCCGGGCTCCTCGACCGAGATCAGCTCGCCCCGGTACATGAGCCCCACCGTCGTGCACCGCTCGGCCTCGTCCATGTACGGCGTGCTGGTGAGGATCGTCGCGCCGTCCCGGTGCAGCTCGTAGAGGATGCGCCAGAACTCGCGGCGGGACACCGGATCGACGCCGGTCGTCGGCTCATCGAGCAGCAGGATCGTGGGCGCGTGGATCAGCGTGCAGGCGAGCGCGAGCTTCTGCTTCATGCCCCCGGACAGGTGTTCAGCCAGCCGGTGCTCGACCCCGGCGAGCCGGCTGAACTCTAGGAGGCGGGCCGCCCGCTCCCGGCGCACGGCCCGCGGGACCTCGAACAGGTCGGCGTAGAAGTCGAGATTCTCCTGCACCGAGAGATCGCCGTAGAGGCTGAACCGCTGCGGCATGTACCCGATGCGCCTCTGGACCGCGCCCGGATCGCGCGCCAGCTCGATCCCGTCGATGGTGACGTGCCCGGCCGTCGGCGCGAGCGCGCCGCAGAGCATCCGAAGGGCCGTCGTCTTCCCGGCCCCGTCGGGGCCCAGCAGCGCGAAGATCTCGCCGTGCGCGACGGCGAGGTCGAGCCCGCGGACGGCGACCGTCTCGCCGAACCGGCGCGTGAGGCCGGAGGCCGAGACGGCCGGCCCCTGCGGAGGCCCCGGCCGCGTCATCGGGACGCCTGCTCCGCCGGGGCACCCACCAGCAGCGTGGCGTCCGCCGGCATGCCGGGCTTGAGGCTCCCGTCCCGGTTGTCCAGCCGGATCTTGACCCCGAAGACGAGCTTGACGCGGTCCTCCTTGGTCTGGACGTTCCCCGGCGTGAACTCGGCCCGGCTGCTGATCTCGCTCACCCGGCCCGCGAAGACGCGGCCGGGAAACGTGTCCACGGTGACCTCGGCCCGCTGGCCCAACCGGACCCTCCCGATCTGGTTCTCCGGGATGAACACGCGCAGCCACATGTCGTTGAGGTTGACGAGGGTGTAGATCGGCGTGCCCGGCGCCACCACCTCTCCCTCTTCGATGTTCCGGGTGAGCACGACGCCGTCGCCGGGCGCCGTGACCGTGGTGTACGCGGCCAGGACCTCGAGGTACCGCAGGTTGGCCCGCGCCTGCGCGAGCGCCGCCCTGGCCGACGCGAGATCCTGCCGGCGCTGCGCGACGACGGTGTAACCCGTCTGGGCGTTGCGGAGGGCGGCCCGAGCCTGGGAGACCGCCGCCTCGCTGGCACGGACGTCCTCCTGCCGGATCGGAACCTGCATCCGGTTCGCCTCGGCGGTGGAGAGCGCCGAGCGCGCCTGCGCGACCGCGTCGTCCGCTCCCCGGGCCTGGCCCACCGCCGCATCGTACGCCGCCTGCGCCTGGTCGACTTGCTGCGCGGCGACCGCGCCCTCCGCGAACAACTGCTTCGTCCGGGCCAGGTCGTTTCGCGCCTTCGCGAGCGCCGAGTGCGCGGCGGCGGCGCTCGCCTGGGCAGCCCTGAGCTGGGCGCGGGCGCCCGCTACGGCGTCCTCCGCGGTACGGCTCTGCAGCGTGACCGCCGTCTGGGCCTGCGGCACACGCGCCTCCGCGGCGGCGAGCTGGGCCTGCGCCTGGGCCACCTGCGCGTCGGTCACCCGCTGCTGGGTCTCGATGGCCTGCTCGGCCTGGACGACCCTGGCTTCGCCGGCGGCCACCGCCGCCCGGGCCTGATCGACCTGGGCGCGGGCCTCGCGGTCGTCCATCCGCGCGAGGATCTGGCCCGCGCGCACACGGTCACCCTCGCGGGCAAACAGGCGCAGGACGCGGCCCTGGATCTTGGGCGCCACGTCGACCTGCGTGGCCTCGATCGATCCGGAGGCCTCGATGCGGTCGGAGGCCGCCCGCCGTTCGTACGCCAGCCAGCCCTGCCAGGCGAGGCCAGCCAGCGCTGCGGCGATCACGGCGACCGCCAGCACTCTGCGCGCCCGCGTACGGTTCTCCATGACACGCCTGCTCCCTCTCGCGGGTCCGACGCCGCGTCCGGTTCGGGCCGGGTCCCGCTTCCGGCCGACCGGTCTTCCGTTCTCCTTCTGCCACCGAATCCCGGCTATCGAGCGCGGGCCCCATGCCCCGCGCGTCTCTTGACAGAGGCGGCAGGGCCACGGGGTCTCGCGGCACGACCGCGCCGCGGGCCTCCCGGTGGCGCCTCTGGGCCATGCGCCTAGCGCAGCGCCACCTGGACGCCGACCGCCTGCTGGATCTGCGCGAGCGCGAGATTGTACGTGTACTCGGCCTGCACGACGCCCAGGTCCGCGCTCGCGAGATTCTGCTCGGCCGTCACGACCTCCAGCTGGGTGCCGACACCGGCCTGGAACCGAACGTTGGCGATCCGCAGCGCCTCCCGGGCGGCGACGAGCGCCGTCTCGGCGGACCGCAACTGCTCCGCGGAGCTCTGCATCGAGACGTACGCGGTCCGCACCTGCTGCTCGATCGTCTGGCGGGTCTGCGCCTCGGTGGTCTGCGCCACCGCGAGCTGCTGGCGCGCCTGCTCGATCTTGGCCCGCGTCACGCCGCCATCGAAGATCGTGAGCGTCATCTGGATGCCGGCGGCCCAGGTGACCGGCGCGCGGGTGGTGATGTCGCTCGTCACGATCTGCGGGCCGCCGGTCAGGCTGACGTTGGGCCGCAGGCCGGCTGCGGCCAGGTCGATCGCGGCCTGGGCGGCCTGCTCCTGGGCCTGCACCTGCGCCAGTTCCGGCCGGGTCTGCAGCGCCTGTCGGACGAGGGCCTCCACGTCCTCGGGCGGCGCCGGCAGGCCGAGCGGGGTGGCGGGCGCCACGGACGCCACGATCGCCTGGTTGAGCACGACGTTGAGCTGCTGCTGCGCCGTGATGACGTTCGCGCGCTGCGCCGTCAGGGTCTGCTGCTGCTGGGCGAGCAGCACCTGGGCCTGCAACAGATCGAACTGGGGTGACGTTCCGGCCCGCACGCGCGCCTGGGTCACGCGGACGTTCTCCTGCGCCGCCGCGACCGCCCGCTGGGCGGCCGCCACCTGGCCCTGGGCCAGCTGCATCGCATAGTACGCCTGCCGGGCCTGCAGCACGATCTGGTTGGCGAGCGCGCTGAGGGCCGCCTCGGCGGCCCGGAGGCTGGCCTGCGCGATCGCGATCTGGTCCTGCAGCGCGTTGCCGGTGTACAGCGGGTAGCTCAGCCGCAGCTCGACGAGCCACGGCGTGGTGCCGGCCGTGGTGGGCACCTGCGCGACGAAGGGCTGGCTCGTGACCCCGGCCCCGGGGATCGTGATCGTCCCGGACAGGGTGCTCGGCCCGCTTGTGATCCCGAAGACGGGCGAGTAGCCGGCGGTCACGCCGACCGTGGGCCAGGTCGCGGCCTGCGCCTGGGCCAGCTGGGCCCGGGAGACGGCCACCTGGAGCGCGGCCTGGCGTAGCTGCAGGTTCTGCTGCAACGCCATCGAGACCGCCTGCGCAAGCGTGAGCGGAGCGCCCGGGCCCGGCGAGGGCACCGGGGGCACCGCGGGGATCGCGGGCAGCGGGGAAGGTACGGGCGGCGCGCCGGGCTGGGGCGCGGGTTGCGCGAGCGCCGGGACGGCGGGTGCGGCGAGCGCGACGAGCAGGAGCACGGCGAGCACGCGACGATGCGGCGCGGACATTCTCGACCTCCCTTCGCGATCGTGCTAGACGGATGCGGGCGCGGCCGGAGCCGGGCGCGCGGTCAGCCCGTAGAGGATGAGCGCGGCCATCTCGCCGACGTACTCGTCATCGTCGTACCGCGGCGCCGCGCGATCCAGCTCCAGCACGTGCTGCACCATGAGGTAGCTCATCGCCATCCGGAAGCAGATCGAGGCGATGAGGCCGGTGTTGATCGGCCGGAACGCGCCCTGGGCGATGCGCGTCTTGAGGTAGCCCTCCAACCGAGCGACGAACGGGGCGTGGAGCCGCGCGAAGAACTCCCTCCTCAGGTCCTCGTGCAGGTCGGCCTCGTGCGCGATCAGCCGGATGAAGGACGCGTAGCGGGCGAGGGACTGGACCCGGTTCCGGATCAGCGCGGTCAGGAAGGCCATATCGTCCCCCTCCCGGGAAGGCGGCGCGGGCGCGGCCCCGGGGTCGTCGGCGAGCAGCGCGAACACACCCTTGAGGACCTCCTGCTTGCTCGGAAAGTACAGGTAGATCGTACCTTCCGCCAGCCCCGCGGCCGTGGCGATCTCCCTGATCGTCGCGCCGTGAAATCCCTTGCGGCTGAACACATCCAGCGCGGCGCGCAGGATCTGCGCCCGCCGCTCCCCCGCGCGCTCCTCACGCGCCGTCCCGCTCAGCCTGACCATCGGTGCGTGCCTCCCACTGCGCCTGACAAGGAGCGCCGGTCGCTCCTCGCAACATTCCTGACTGAAGGCTCATTCATACTATGGCCGCGCGTTTCGGATGTCAAACACACCGCGCGGGGCCCTCTACGAGGCCGCCTTGCTGCCCGCGCTCCCCGGCGGCGCCGGGGAGCGCGCAGGGCCGCCCATCGCCCCTCCTCTCCCGGACGCCTGCGCGCTGGGCGCCCCTGCCCCGGACCCATCCGAGCCGTCGCTACCCGCCGCCGAGGTCTCCGGCGGCGCTCCACCGCGGCCGGACGCCAGGGCAAGGCGGGCCCGGAGGGCATCGAGGCCGTCCCGCGCCCGTCGCGCGATGCGCTGCGGGCGCAGCTCGTCCAGGAGCGAGTACATCACCGGGATCGCGACCAGCGTGAGCAGCAGCGACAGGGTCTGGCCCCCGATGATCACCGTGCTCATCGCCTGGTTCGTAGCCGCCCCGACGCCGCGGCTCGCGGCGAGCGGGATCATGCCGGCCACGAACGCAATCGTGGTCATCAGGATCGGCCGCAGCCGGTCGCGGCTCGCCGCCACGATCGCCGTGTCGCGGCCGTACCCCTGCGCCCGGAGCTGGTTCGCGCGATCGATCTGGAGGATCGCGTTCTTCTTCACGACGCCGAAGAGCACCAGGATGCCGAGCTGCGAGAGGATGTTGAGCGAGCCGTGCAGCGCGAGGATCGACAGCAGGGCAAACGGCACGGTCAGCGGCAGCGAGAGCAGGATCGTGATCGGGTGGAGCCACGACTCGAACTGCGCCGCCAGCACGAGGTACATGAACCCGAACGACATGACGAACGACTGCGTGAAGGCCGCCGCCTGCCGGCCCTGCTCGATCGCCTGCCCCGCGAACGTCGTGTCGTACGCCGGGCCCAGTCCGAGCGCGCGGATCCGGCGGTCGAGCTGTTGGAGGACCGCCTGCTGTGAGGTGCCCGGCAGCAGGTTCGCGGTCAGCTCGACCTGACGGCGGCGGTTGTAGTGGTGAATCTCGCTGGCGCCGGTGCCGCGGCCCGCGCTCACCACCTGCTCGAGCGCGACGACGCCGTCACCGTCGGAGGCCGCCACCGGAAGCCGCGCGAGCAGGTCCTCGCCCGACCGGTGCTGCCGGTCGGCGCGGATGAAGATCTTGTACTGCTGGCCGCCTTCCGTGTACTTGGCGGTCTTCACCTCCTGTCCGTGGACGAGCATGGAGAGCGCGGTCGCGGCATCGACCGCGCTCACGCCCAGGTCCGCGGCGCGCGCCCGGTCCACCCGCACGCCGAGCTGCGGCGTCCCGCCCACGAGCGACGACTTCGCGTCCACGACGCCCGGGATGGAGCGCAGGATCCGCAGCCCCTGGTCTCCCACGCGGGTCAACGTCGCGAGGTCCGGGCCGCTCACCACGTAGTCGACGGGCTGGAACCCTCCGCTCCCGCCGAAGTCGGGCTAGCGCGCCTCCTGCGCCCGCCACGCCGCGAGCAGGTCCCGGACCGTCTGGCCGACCAGCGCCGAGCCGCGCTCGCGCCCGTCAGGGATCAACCCGCGCATCACCAGGGAGACAAGCCCTGACACGGTGCTCCAGAGGACGACGACCTTCCAGGAGACCCACTCGACGGCTTCCTCGGGGGTTCCGAGCGCTCTCTCCAGCGCGTCCCGCACGGTGAGGAAGATCTCCGCGCCCTCCGGCCAAGGCTCGTCTGTCAGGTCCGGTTTCCGCCGCCGGTAGATCTGCCTGTGCGCCTCGAGGCAGCGGTCCGGAGTGCCATCGTCCAGGCCAGCCGGCAGCGCGCGCCCGGTGGGGTCGCGATCCGGCCCGTCCCGTCCGGCCGCGTCCGGGGCGGGATGCCCCCGGATCCCCGCTGCATGGTGCGCGCGCCCGTGCATCGCGGCCGGCCCGTGCCCCGCCGACAGGTCCGCGCCCTCCAGCCCGAGCCCGTTCATACCCTGGTAGAGTGCCGGCTGCTTCCACGCAAACTCCCAGTACGCGAGGGCCATCGCCACCAGAGCTTCCTCAGGATCGGCGTGCGCCTCGCGCGCGGCCCGCATCTCCGCGAGCAGCCGTCGGAACCCGTCGCGCAACAGCTCGATGACGATCTCTTCCTTGCTCTCGAAGTACTCGTAGATCGTCGGCGGAGAGTACTCGATCTTCTCGGCAACCCTGCGGATCGTCACGGCCTGCCACCCCTCGCGCGACGCGATCTCGCTCGCCGCCCCGAGAATCGCCCGGCGCATCTCGTGGCGCTCCCGCTCCCTTCGCTCCTTCACGCCCACAGGCCGTGGGTCCCTCCGACCACTGTTCGACAATAGATCTGTGTTAGGAACAAGTCAACACGAACGAACGATCGTATCGCGCCCCGTTCGTTCCGGCGCGACCGTTCGACAAAGGGGGACCCCGTGGGGCGCTACTCGCCGGCCGTCTCGCCCAGCGCCCACCGGCTCGGCGCGATGCGGACCGTCCCCTCGTGCTCGTCGACGCCGTCGAACGTCAGCATCGACACGTACCGGTCGACGAGCTTCTCCCGCGGCTGCGTCGCCTCGATCAAGACGCCGATGCCACAGATCTCCGCCCGGCACTCACGCATCAGGTCGTACACGCCGCGGGCGGTTCCTCCGCCGCGGAGGAAGTCGTCGATGAACAGTGCCCGTGCGCCCTGCGGCACGGCGCGCAGCGGCAGGGTCATCTGCTGGACCATCCGCGACGACCCGGAGACGTAGTTGACGCTCACCGACGGCCCCTCCGTGACGCGCCCCCCGCGACGGATCGTCACCAGCGGCACGTTGAATGCGCGCGCCGTCATGAGCGCGAGCGGGATCCCCTTCACCTCCATCGCGAGCACGACGTCCGGCCGTTGCTCGGCGAAGAACGTGGCGAACACGTCCCCCAGCCGGGAGACGAGCGCTGGCAGAGACAGCAGGTCCGTGGTGTAGAGGAACCCTCCGGGGAGGATCCGGGCCGGGTCGCGCAAGCGCGCCGCCAGGTCGGCCGCGAGCGAGCGGACCTGCATGGGCGTGCAGGACGGCATGTAGCGGACGCCCCCCGCCGCCCCGGCGAGCGTCTCCAGACGGCCGAGCTGGAACCGCTCGCAGATCTGGCGGAGCGCGGCGATGTCCTCACTGATCGTCGACTTGGCCACGCCGAGCGCTTCGGTGAACGTCCCGAGCGAGAAGACCTTGTGCGGCTCGTGGAACAGGCGGTGACCGATGACGACCATCCGGTCCCCCCGCCGCAGCTTCCTCACGCGAGCACCGTCGCGGCGCGCCCTTCGGCCACGGACGCCCGTGCCCCCCGCCGCGCGGGCGCACTCACCGGGTCTCCATCTCCATCTCGTGGCGCGGCTGCGCGACCATGCTCCGGCGCTCCGCGAGGTGACGCTCCGCGAACTCCAGGCTCGCCCGGCCGTCCACGTCGATCGCGCATTCCGGACATCGACAGATCACCGCCCGCACGCGGATCCCCGCGATTCGCGCGACGCGCTCCTCGAGCGCAGAGAGCGTGAGCCGCCCCGTCACGATGCCTATGAGCGCCCAGGGCCCAAACAGCGTGGCGAGGGCCCAGGGGTTCTTGCGCGCGCGGATCGCCCGATCGATCATCGGCCGCGCGCGCGCAAACGCCTGCGGCCGCACGAGGATGAGGTTCCCGGCGCAGAACACGCCGTCGGCGAGCCGGATGAACGTCTTGCGCGCTCCGGGGAACTCCCGGTCCACGTCCTCGCGGGGGATGGCCGCGTACCAGGCGTCGCCGTCGAGCCGCGCGGCCCCGTCGAGGAAGGCCTCGACGCCGCGGCGGCTGAGGAGGGGGATGTCGGCCGGGACGGCGAGCACAGGCGCGTTCCCTCCGAGGGCCGCGAGGCCGGCCGCCACGTTCGCCGGGAGGCTGCCGTGCTCCTCGACGGGTGTGTCCACGCGCGCGCTGATGTCGGGTGGGAGCGGCAGCGGGCCGACGAGCGCGATCCTGCCGATCCGCGGCGTCCCGCGCAGCGCGTCGAGCACATGCGCCACGATCGCCCGGCCGCCCACGCGCGCAAAGGCCTTGGGGCGCATCGCCCCGGCCAGCGACGGGTCCGGCCGTCCGCCGGCAAGCACCACCGCATCGATCCTGGGGTACAGGGCGACCCCGGGCGGCCCGGGAGCCTCCGCACGCTGCATCGCCTCAGCGACCGGTCGGAGGGCGAACGCGTGCGGTGGCTCGCGGGCCCATGGCCTGGGGTTATCGCTCCTCCGCGAAGGTCCGCGTCACAAAGACTTCCAGCTCCGGACGCCAGGAGGACAGCGCCGTGCCGAGCTCGCGCGCGGCGGCCTCGTTGGCGGCCAGGGCAAAGAGGACCGGCCCGGTCCCGGAGAGCGAGACCCCGAGCGGGCGATGCGCCAGCATCCGATCACGGACCTCGCCGATGACCGGGTGGTGCGCGACGACCACATCCTCGAAGACGTTGCAGAGCAGCCGGCCGATGGTAGCCGGATCCTCGGCATCGAGCGCGCGCACCACCGCCGCCGTATCGGGGCGCCGCCGCACCGCGGCGTGATCCAGCGTCTTGTACGCCCACTCGGTGGAGACGGGGATCGGTGGCCGAGCCAGCACGACCCACGTGGTGGGCAGCGGCCGCAGCAGGCGGATGCGCTCGCCGCGTCCCATCGCCAGCGCCGCGCCGCCGAGGAGGAAGAACGGCACGTCCGAGCCGATCTTGCCCGCCAGCTCGATGAGCTGCCGGTCGCTCAGGCGGAGTTTCCACATCTGCGCGAGGCCGAGCAGCGTGACGGCGGCGTCGCTGGAGCCACCGCCGAGGCCGGATGAGATCGGGATGCATTTCGTGAGCTCGACCTCCACGCCTCGCGGGATGTGAAACGTCTCCTTGAGGAGCTGCGCGGCGCGGTACACGATGTTCTGCGTGTCGTCGGGGACGTCGGGGCTGGCGCACCGGATCGTGATGCCCTCGCCATCCTCTCGCAGAATGATCGAATCGTGCAACTCCACGGTATGCAGCACGGTTTCGATGTCGTGGTATCCGTCGGGGCGATCGCCCAGAACGTCGAGCGTGAGGTTGATCTTCGCGTAGGCGTTGAGGCGCAGTTCCTTCAACCCGATACCCTCCTTCCTGCTCCCTCCCGCAGGACGGGGGAGACGGCCGGCCGCGCACACCCCGTGCGGCCCCAAAATGCAACCCGCGGGGCCACCGTTCGGTGACCTCCGCGGGGGAAAACCACGGGGAGGGGAAACCGTGGGTCTATGGGCGCTGTTCGCGACCGGTGCATCTCCGGCACTCCTCCGCCGCAGCGACCGCGCCTGCCGTGGGGAGAGTTCTCGCCGCATGGGCATCTTCCTGCCCCCGCGAGTCCGGTTGAATTTTCCCCCGCATCGCGCGCCTTGACACCCCATCGAAAAGACCTATCATGTGGGTGATGGCAACGTCTCCGCCGCCTCCGGCGGCCGGCGCTCCGCGCTCCGTTCCACCTCGGCCGCCGTGGTTCCGGGTCGTGCGATGGTCGCTGTACGGATCCCTGCTCGCGTTCGCGTGCGTGATCGGCGGCGCCGCGGTCTGGATCGCGCTCCATGCCGCGCCGAGCGGACCGACGTTCGGCTGGCCCCTTCGCCTGACGGGGCGGACCAACATCCTGATCATGGGGCTCGATCGCACGGTGAGCGATCGGGATCCCCGTGTCATCTACCCGGTGAGCCGCACCGATACGCTGATCGCCGCGAGCTTCGACCCGGCGTCCCGCCGCATCTCGCTGCTCAGCATCCCGCGGGACACGCGCGCGCCGATCCCGGGACACGGCTTCGACAAGATCAACGCCGCGCACGCCTACGGCGGCGGCGCGCTCGCCGTGCGCACCGTGCAGAACCTTCTCGGCGTCCGCTTCCCGTACTACATCGAGATCAGTGAGCGCGGCTTCGTGCACCTCATCGACGCGGTGGGCGGCGTCACGCTCCGCATCGACCAGGATCTCAACTACGACGACAACTGGGATGGCCTGCACATCCACCTGAAGAAGGGCAACCGCCGGCTGGGCGGCCGGGACGCGGTGGGCTACGCCCGGTACCGCCACGACGCTCTCGGCGACATCGGCCGCGTGCAGCGTCAGCAACAGCTGCTGAACGCCCTGCTCGACGAGCTGCGCAAGCCGCGGGTGGTCCTGCGGGCGCAGCGCATCCTCAACGTGTTCCACGACGACGTCAGCACGAACCTCCGGCCGGACCAGCTCATCGCCCTGGCGTGGTTCGGCGCGCGCCTCCCGCGCGGCTCGCTCGTACGCGAGACGCTGCCCGGGAGGTTCGGCGGGTACGCGGGGTACTGGCTCCCGGACCCCGCCCAAGACCGCGCCGTCGTCGCCCGCATGTTCTACGGGGTCGATCCGGAAGTCCTGGCGCACGTCACGATCGAGGTCCTGAACGCCACGCCCGGCCGGGACGCGTCGGCGGACCCGCTGGCGCGGCTGGACGCGCTCGGCGTCCGCGTGGTCCGGGTGGCGACCGCGGCGGACGCGGCGGAGACCGTGCTGATCGTGCACCGGGGAGATCCGCGGGTCGCGAGGGTCATCGCCGCGGCGCTGGACGTCCGCCGCATCATCGCAAGGCCCGCCGGCGACGGACCGGAGCTGACGCTGATCCTGGGCCGGCACTATCTGGATGGCCCGCCGGTGATCACGGATCCCTCGCAGCCGTCCGCCGCGTCGGACCCGGCGCCTCGCCATCCCGCGGCCGCTCCGAGGCACAGCGCGCACTAGCCGGCGCGGCGTCGCGCACGTTCCGCGAGGGGATGCGGCGGGGGCTGCCCCGCGCGCCCTCCCGGGGCCCCGACGAATCGCGGGGGAACGGCGATTCGTTGGGGTGGGGCTCCGCTGCCCGACCGGAAGCGCGGGGCACCCCCGCAGCCGATCCGTCTGTGCGCGACCTTCGTCAGCCCTCGGAGATCATGCATCAGCACACCTCGCGTCGGTCGGGGCGGGCGAGAGCGGGTGCGACGCCCGTTGCTGCCACGGACCCGCCGCGCTGCCGCGCTGGCTGTGCCGTCCTGTCAGCCCAACGGCGGCGCAGGAGCATCGCGGGGGCCGCCCGTGCTCCGCTCGTCCGGCCGGAGGGGATGCAGCGCTCGCGCGAGCGCGGCGAACGCCTCCACGTCCAGCGTTTCCGCGCGCGTCCGGGGATCCACGCCGGCCGCTCCGCACGCCGCCTCAGCGATCCGGGGCCGGAGGCCCAGGCCGCGAGCCAGCGCGTTTGCGAGCGTCTTCCGGCGATGCCCGAAGCCGGCCGCCACGATCCGAAGGAACTCGTGCTCGTCCGGCACGGCCGCCGGCGGACGCGGGTGCGGCCTCAGCTCCACGATCGCCGACTCCACCTCGGGCGGCGGGAGAAACGCTCCCGGTGGGACGCGCGAGACGATGCGCGCGGCGGCCCGGTATCGGACGACGACGGACAGACGGCCGTATGCCGCGGTGCCGGGCGCGGCCGTGATCCGCTCGGCGACTTCCCTCTGCACGGTGACGACGATCAGCGCGAGGCGCAGGCCGGGGTCGAGGAGCCGCAAGAGCACCGGGGCGGCGACGTTGTACGGCAAGTTGGACACGGCCTTACGCGCCCCCCCGCACAGGTCCACGACCAGGGATGCGAGGTCGGCTTCCAGGGCATCCGCCGGCACGATCCGCACGTGCGGGTACGCATCCACGGCCGCCGCGAGCGCCGGGAGGAGACGCGAGTCCACCTCGATCGCGGCCACCCGGCCGGCGCGGGCGGCGAGCGCCGCGGTGAGGGTGCCGATCCCAGCCCCGATCTCGAGCACGCTATCGGCGGGAGAGAGCTGCGCCGCGCCGAGGATCTGCTCCAGGGCGCGCTGGCTGACGAGGAAGTGCTGGCCCCAGCGCTTGGACGGCCGGATGCCGAACCGCCGGAGAACCGCCCGGGTTCCCTCCGGGGTCGCGAGAACGGCCGGCGCGGCGCCGCGTGAGGCGGGAGCGGCGGAGCGCTTGCCGGGAGCGGCCCGGCCCCACCCCTCCCCCTCACTGCTTGCCCAGCAGGTAGACCCTGACTCTCCGGCGGCCGAAGTGGATCGCCTCATCAAACGAATTGTAGCAGAGGTCGATCCGCATCCCCTGGATCTGGCCCCCGGTATCCCCGGCGACGGCGTAGCCGTATCCGTCGATGAACAGGCGCGTGCCGAGCGGGATGACCGAGGGATCCACCGCGACGATCCCGCGCTGCGCGACCATCCCGATCGCGGTGCGCGGTCCCACCCCGCCGCCGTAGTTATTGGGGCCCGGATAGTAGGCGGTGGCCTCCATCATCAGGTACTCGCGGCCGGCAAAGGCTCCCCGCGACGCGATCATGGCGCGGGTACCGACCGCGGTTACCCGCGCGACCGGCTCCCGGACGACTGTCCAAGCCAGCGGCTCCGCCGCGATGGGACGGCCGTCGGCGTAGAGCACGCGAACGGTGCGCGCCTGGAGCCCGGGCCGGCCCGGCGAGCGGAGGATCCGGTTCCCCTTGAAGAGGCTCGCGTCGGCCACGACCCGGGAGGGGAACGGGATCTCCCTCCGCTCCACCCGCGATCGCCACTCCCGGCGCACGATCCGGATCGCCGCGCCTGGCCTCAGCGACGCCGATGGGTCGGGAGACACCTGGTCCAGGGGACGGACAGAAATGGCGAGCCGCTCGAGCGCGTCGCGGACGGTGGTGGCAGCGACCCGGATCGGCCGGGACACGCCGCCGACGATCAGGACCGCGGGCACCGCCCGGACGACGGCGATCCGGACCCCCGGCCAGATGACGGCGTCCGGGGACGGCGTCACCCGGTCTCCGTCGTGGAGCGTGATCCGGTTCGCCGCGAGCACGGCCCGGACCGTCCGGCGAAACGACACGTACGGGCGGGTGTGCCCGTCCGCGGAGACGTACACCGTCCAGCCCAGCGGGAATCCCCATGTGCCGTCGATCGCCAGCCCGGGGAGGATGAAGCAGAGCAGCGCGTAGACGAGAAGAGCGGGATACCCGGCCCCGGCGCGCAGCCCGCGGGCGAGCACGGAAGAATCGGCCAGGCGCCGGCTCAAAGCGCCTGCGCTCCTGGCAAATCCCGTTTGAAGGTTCCAGACGGGCACTGCGGGAACCGGCGACCGCCGGTTGAGAGCCGCCCATCGCCTGGCGAACTCCTCGCCGGGACGCTGAACGGCTTGAGCGTGCGCGTCCGGTGACACTGCCCTCCCCCCTTCTCCCGCGCATGAGCCCGGAGGGGCCGGCCGCAAGGAGGCCCCGCCGCCCGGATCGACGTGCCAGAGGACGGATGAGTCCGGTCTAGCCAGGCAAGGGCTACGTGCGCTGCGACGAAGGGAGGGGCGAGTCCAGTTATAGACTTCTTTCTACTGGGCGGATTATATCATATAGACTCGATTCAATGCTAGCATCTGCGTTGGCGTCCGGAGGCATCGCCGAAGAGGTGGGGGTCCGGGATTCTCTTCCCGGACGACGCTCCAAGGGGTAAGCAAGGCCGCGGCGGCCGGGAGTGCGGGCAGGTCGAGAACCCTACTCGTCGCCCGCGGGCCGCTCGACAAGCTCGACGAGCAGGCCGTGGGTCGTCGACGGGTGGACGAACGCGACCCGGGTACCCTGCGCGCCGGGCCTGGGCGCCGGGTCGATCAGCCGAAGCCCCGCGGCGCGGGCACGCATCATCGCGGCCCCGAGGTCCGGCACCTCCAGGGCCACGTGGTGGACGCCGGCGCCGCGTCTGGCCAGGAACCGCGTGAGGGCGCCATCGCCCGCCGGCTCCAGGAACTCGATCCGAGAGCTTCCGATGGGAGCGAACGAGACCCGGGTGCCCTCGGTGGGCACCGTCTCCCGACCGCACGGCGAGAGGCCCAGCCGGGGCCCGTAGTCCCGATCGGCCGCGTCCAGGGTCGGGACGACCACGGCGAGGTGCCGGAGGCGCACGGCGGGGGGGCGCTTCACCCGAGCCTCGCCTGCGCCAGAAGCTCTTCCGCCGCCGCGTAGGGGTCCAGCTCGCCGGACGCCACGCGTGCGGCGAGCTCGTCGAGACGCGCATCCCCGGCGCGCCGGAGGACCTGCGCGCGGAGCCGGTCGTCCACGATACGAAGGATCTCCCGCCTCCGGCGCGCCCGGCGCCGCTCCGCCAGGAGGCCGCGCGCCTCCTGGTACGCCCGGTGCTCCCCGATCGCCCGAAGAAGCTCCGCGACACCGGTGCCCTCGGTCGCGGTGGCGAGCAGCACGGGCGGCGTCCAGCCGTCCCGGGCCGGGGCCAGGCTGAGCGTCGCCCGGATCTCGGCGGCCGTCCGGCCGGCGTCCCCGCGATCGGCCTTGTTCACCACGAAGAGGTCGCCGATCTCCATCACCCCGGCCTTGAGCGCCTGCACCGCGTCGCCCAGATGCGGGACCGTGACCAGCACGACGGTGTCCGCGGCGCTCGCGATCTCGACCTCGGCCTGGCCGGCCCCCACCGTCTCCACCAGCACGAGGTCGCACCCGTAGGCATCGAGCACCCCGACCGCGGCGGCCGTCGCGGGGGCGAGCCCGCCGAGGTGGCCGCGCGTCGCCATGCTGCGCACGAACACGCCGGGATCGGTGCTGTGGTCCTGCATCCGGATCCGGTCGCCCAGGATCGCGCCGCCGGTAAACGGGCTCGTCGGGTCCACCGCTACGACCCCGACCCGCCTTCCGCCCCGCCGGACCTCACGCACGAGCGCATCGATGAGCGTACTCTTGCCGGCGCCCGGAGGGCCCGTGACGCCGACGACGTAGGCTCGGCCGGTGTGCGGGTGCAGCGCGCGCAGGAGGGGGACCGCCTCCTCCGGGCGGCTCTCGACGATCGAGATGAGCCGCGCGGCCGCCTGGGAGGAGCCGCCCACCACGGCCGCGGCCAGCCCCTCGGCCCTCATACCCCGACCGGCGGGCGGTAGACCCCGAAGCGTGCGCGGAGCGTATCGCAGATTTCCCCGATCGTCGCATACGCCCGGACCGCCTCGAGGATGTGCGGGAGCACGTTCTCCCGCCCGGCCGCAGCGTCGCGGAGGCCATCCAGCGCTGCCCGGACGCGCGCGCCGTCCCGCTCCGCCCGCACGCGGCGGAGGCGGCGTTTCTGGCGCTCCACGACCGCCGGGTCGACGCGGAGGATCGGCGGCGGCGGTGGCTCGTCGGCGGTCTGGAAGCGGTTCACGCCCACGATCACGCGGCGCCCGGCCTCCACTTCCTGCTGCTCGCGGTACGCCGCCTCCCCGATCTCCCGCTGCACGTAGCCTTCCTCGATCGCCCGGAGCATCCCGCCGGCCTGCTCGATCCGGTCGAGGTAGGCCTGCGCGCGGCGCTCGATCTCCGTGGTCAGGGCCTCCACGTAGAAGGACCCTGCGAGCGGGTCCACGGTGTCGGCCACGCCGGTCTCGTACGCGATGATCTGCTGCGTCCGCAGCGCGAGGACAGCCGCCTCATCGGTGGGCAGGGCGAGGGCCTCGTCGCGGGCGTTGGTGTGGAGGGACTGGGTGCCTCCCAGCACCGCGGCGAGGGCCTGCAGGGTCACGCGGACGACGTTGTTGTCCGGTTGCTGCGCGGTCAGGGCCACCCCGGCCGTCTGCGTGTGGAAGCGGAGCATCCACGAGCGTGGGTCGCGGGCCCCGAACCGCTCCCGCGCGATCCGGGCCCACAGGCGCCGGGCCGCGCGGTACTTGGCGACCTCCTCGAAGAACTGCATCTGCGCGTCGAAGAAGAACGCGAGGCGCGGGGCGATCCGGTCGGCGGCGAGCCCGGCGCGCTGCGCGGCCTCCAGGTAGGCGACCGCGTTGCCGAGGGTGAACGCGACCTCCTGCACCGCGGTGGCGCCCGCCTCCCGGATATGGTAGCCGCTGATGCTGATGGGGTTCCAGCGCGGCAGGCGGTCGGCGCAGAACCCGAGCGTGTCGGTGACGAGGCGCAGAGATGGGGCCGGGGGGTAGATGTAGGTGCCGCGGGCGATGTACTCCTTCAGGATGTCGTTCTGGATGGTGCCGTCCAGCCGCTCCGGCGGCACGCCCTGCCGCTCCCCCACGGCGATGTACATGCAGAGCAGGATCGCGGCCGTGGCGTTGATCGTCATCGACGTGCTCACCCGGTCGAGCGGGATGCCGTCGAACAGCACCTCCATGTCGGCGAGGGAGTCGATCGCGACGCCGACCTTCCCGACTTCCGCCTCGGCCAGGGGGTGGTCGGAATCGTATCCCATCTGCGTCGGCAGGTCGAACGCGACGGAGAGCCCCGTCTGACCCTGCCCGAGCAGGTACCGGAAGCGGCGGTTCGACTCTTCGGCGCCCGCGTACCCGGCGTACTGCCGCATCGTCCAGAGGCGGCCCCGGTACATCGTCGGATAGATGCCGCGCGTGTAGGGGTACTCGCCCGGGTAGCCGAGGTCGCGGTCGTAGTCGAGCGCCGCGATGTCCTCCGGCGTGTAGAGCCGGCGGATCGGGATCCCGGAGGAGGTCTCGAAGACCTCCCGCCGCTCGGGTGCGCGGGCCAGCGCCGGGCGGAGCGTCTCCGCCTCCCACCGCGTGCGAGAGTCCCCGTTCGCCATATGCCGCTCCCTCCAGAGATCCTCTCCCGCTGCTCCGGCGACGGGATCCGGCTGGAACGCCGATGGGATCTACTCGAGCGTCGCGAGAAGCTGGCCCCCCGCGACCTCCTGTCCGGCCGCCACGTGGATCTGCCTGACCGTTCCGGCCCGCGGCGCCCGGACCTCCATCTGCATCTTCATCGCCTCCATTATAACGAGCGGCTGCCCGCTCTCGACCCGCAGCCCCGCGGCGGCCGGGAGCGCCACCACGAGCCCCGGCATCGGCGCGCGGACGTCGCCGGCGTGCGCGGTGGAGCGGCCGGGTCCCCCGCCGGTGCGCGTCGAACGGCCCACCTCCACGTCGTACGTCTCCGCATCGAGCAGGACCCTCCAGCGCCCCGCCGGCGCATCCGGGCGCCGGACGCCGGCGGAGGGCTCGACCACGACCAGGCGGTGAGACCGGCCGTCGACCAGGAGCGAGAGCCACCCCGGCACCACCTCCGCCGCGTCCACACGGTATGTCGAGCCGCCGAGCGAGACGGCGAGCGTCCCGCCGGCGTCCTCCACCACGACCTCGAGGCGGTCGCCGCCGAGGCGCACCACGTAGCTGCTCTTCACCGGCTGTCTGCGCGGCAGACCGCGTCGTGCCGGGCCCACGCCGCCCACGCCCCCGCGTCCTGGGCTGGGAGCAGCGGGGTGCGGTCTCTGCGGTACGCGAGCACCGCGGCCGCGAGCGCCGCCACGGCGCGCAGCTCCGGCAGCCGACGCGGCCACTCCTCCTCCACGAACCGGGTGCTGTACGCGCCCGCGCGAAACGCCGGATGCCGGAGCGCCCACAGGTGGAACGGGATCGTCGTCGGCACGCCGGTGACGACCATCTCGCGGAGGGCCGCCTCCATCCGCGCGATCGCTCCCTCGCGGGTGTCCGCCCACGTGACGATCTTGGCCAGCAACGGATCGTAGAAGCGCGTCACCTCCATCCCCGGCGCCAGGGCGCCGTCGACGCGGACGCCCGGCCCGCCCGGCAGCAGCACGTCGCTGACGCGGCCGGCCCACGGGATAAATCCGGCCTCGGTGTCCTCGGCCGAGATCCGGCACTCGATCGCGTGCCCCCGGGGCGCCACGTCCTCCTGCCGCAGCGGCAGCGGCTCGCCCGCGGCCACCGCGAGCTGCCAGCCCACGAGATCCACGCCCGTGATGCACTCGGTGACCGGATGCTCGACCTGCAGCCTCGCGTTGATCTCGAGGAAGTAGAACTCGTCGCCGGCCACCAGGAACTCGACCGTCCCGGCGTTCCGGTACCCCACGGTCCGCGCGGCGGCCACCGCCGCGCGGCCCATCGCCGCGCGCAGCCCCTCGGGGAGCCCAGGCGCGGGCGCTTCCTCGATCACCTTTTGGTGCCGGCGCTGGATGGAGCACTCGCGCTCGCCGAGGTGGACCACGCCGCCGTGGGCGTCGGCCGCCACCTGGATCTCGACGTGGCGGGGCTGCTCCACCCATCTCTCGAGGTACACCCGCGGATCGCCGAACGCGGTCTGGGCCTCGCCGCGCGCCAGCCGCAGCGCGCCCGCGAGGTCCTCCGGCTGCCGGACGAGGTGGATCCCCTTCCCCCCGCCGCCGGCGGCGGCCTTGATGAGGAGCGGGAAGCCGATGCGCTCCGCCGCCCCGCGCGCCGCCGCGTCGTCCACCGGATCGGTGCCCGGCAGCACCGGGACGCCGGCCCCTCGCACGGCGCGCCGGGTCTCTGCCTTGTCCCCGCACAGCGCGAGCGCCTCCTCCGGCGGGCCGATGAAGACGAGGCCGGCCCGGCGGCACGCCGCGGCGAAGGCCGGGTTTTCGGCGAGGAACCCGTAGCCCGGATGGACGGCGTCGGCGCCGGCCCGGCACGCCGCGCTGACGATCCGGTCGATGCGGAGGTAGGAGTCCGCGGCCGGCGCCGGGCCCACGCGGTACGCTTCGTCCGCCGCGTGCACGTGCGGGGCGGCTCGATCGGGATCGCTGTAGATCGCCACCGTCGCGATGCCCCGGGCGCGGCAGGCCCGGATCACGCGCAGCGCGATCTCAGCCCGGTTGGCGATGAGGACCTTGCGAATCGGCCTGGATGCCACGCTGACCACTTCGCGGCAGGCGCCGCGGAGTCATGCCGCGGAGCAAGTCAGCGTAGGAGCGGTGCCGCGGCAGGCCCGGGAGGGTGCGGGATCTGTCCTCGGCCTCCCCGCCCACCCTTCCCCGCCGCCGCGAAGACCAGCAGCTCCCACGGTGCTGCACTACAGCGGGATGTTTCCATGCTTCTTCGGGGGGTTCCGGTCGCGCTTGCCCGCGAGCATCTCGAGCGCCGAGATGAGACGCGGCCGGGTCTCGTGCGGCTCGATGATGTCGTCCACGTACCCCCGGCTGGCCGCGACGTACGGGTTGGCAAACTGCGCCCGGTACTCGGCCGCGAGCCGCGCCCGCGCGGCCTCGCGGTCCGGCGCCTCCTCCAGCTCGCGGCGGAAGATGATGTCGATCGCGCCCTCCGGCCCCATGACGGCGATCTCCGCGGTCGGCCAGGCGAGGTTCAGGTCGCCGCGGATGTGCTTGCTCGACATCACATCGTAGGCGCCGCCGTACGCCTTGCGCGTGATCACCGCGAGTTTCGGCACGGTCGCCTCGCAGTACGCGAAGAGCAGCTTGGCCCCGTGCCTGATGATCCCGCCGTGCTCCTGCTCGGTCCCGGGGAGGAACCCGGGGACGTCCACGAACGTGACGAGCGGGATGTTGAAAGCATCGCAGAACCGCACGAAGCGGGCGCCCTTCACCGAGCTGTTGATGTCCAGCACACCGGCCAGCACCGCGGGCTGCTGCGCGACGATGCCGACCGCCCGGCCCCCGAGCCGGGCAAAGCCCACCACGAGGTTCTGCGCGAAGTGCTGCTGGACTTCGAGGAACTCTCCCTCGTCGACCACGTGCGCGATCACATCGCGCATGTCGTACGGCCGGTGCGGATCCTCGGGCACGAGCGAGTCGAGCGCCGCGTCCATCCGGCGCGGATCGTCGCCGCACGGACGGCGCGGGGGCGCCTCGAGGTTGTTCTGTGGGAGGTAGCCGAGGAGGCGGCGGATCAGGTGGAGGCAGTCGGCATCGCTCTCGGCGATGAAGTGGGCCACGCCGCTCTTGCCCGCGTGGACCTCCGCGCCCCCGAGGTCCTCCAACGTGACGTCTTCGTGCGTCACGGCCTTCACCACCTGCGGGCCGGTAACGAACATGTAGCTCGTCCCGCGGACCATGATCGTGAAGTCCGTGATCGCGGGCGAGTACACCGCGCCGCCGGCGCACGGCCCCATGATCGCGGAGATCTGGGGGACGACGCCGCTCGCCAGCGTGTTCCGCAGGAAGATCTCCGCGTACCCGCCGAGCGCCGCGACGCCTTCCTGGATCCGGGCTCCTCCGGAGTCGTTGAGGCCGATCACGGGCGCGCCGCTCCGGAGGGCCAGATCCATGATCTTGCAGATCTTCTGGGCGTGCCCCTCGCCGAGCGACCCGCCCAGCACCGTGAAGTCCTGCGAGAACACGTACGTGAGCCGGCCGTCGACCGCTCCGTAGCCGGTCACGACGCCGTCGGCGGGCGCCTCGACCCTGTCCATGCCGAACGCCGTGGCGCGGTGTGTGACGAACCGGTCCAGCTCGACGAACGTCCCGGGGTCCAGCAGCTCCGCCAGGCGCTCGCGCGCGGTGAGCTTGCCGGAGGCGTGCTGCCGGGCTGTCCGCTCGGGACCGCCGCCCTCCTCGATCCGGGCGCGCCGCGCCCGGAGCTCCTCGAGGCGGTCAGGGCGGTCGGGCACGCGGGTCAGGCCTCCGGGCTCTGCGCGGGCAGGATGCGGATCGAGATGATGCCGTGCTTGAAGACGAGCTCCGTGCCGGCCGGTGTCTCCACGATGAGGCTGTACGGGCCGGCGTCCTTGATGATCGCGCGGGGCAGCTCGTAGCCGTCCCGGCAGCGAAGGTGCACCGGGATCCGGCCCTCGACCAGCGGCTGGTAGAATGCGTCCTCCATGCTGGCACGGCCACGCGGCGGGGCAACATCCCCGCGGGCCGGCTCCTGGTGCACGGACATCGCGGCGCCTCCTCTCGGAGCAGCATGCGTCTGGGTTGGGCGAATCTCGCTGAGGTCCACCACCACGTCGGGATCCTCGGAGAGGCCGCCGGGAACACCTCCGTCCGCGCGCGCGCGGACGGATCCCGCGCCGGCCTGCGCCTCCGCGCGGGAGTCCGGCGGCCCGGGCGGGCTTCCTCCGTCGCCGCCGGGGGCGCGCTCGGCGGGGCCCGGCCGGCCGGGCTCCGGCGGTCGGTCGGGCGCGGCCGCGTCGGCGATGTGTCCGGTCGCCACGGCGCCGCCGCGTTCCGAGGCGCGGACGAAGTGGCGCATCTCCTCGAGCCGCTGGCGGCGGTCCGCGCCGTGGAGCGGCGCGCTCGCGAGCGCGGTCCTGAGGAGCCATCGGGTCACGCCGTCCAGGGCGGCGGCCACGATCGCCTCCGGAAGCTCGTCCTGGGGGACGGCGCCCATGCAGATCTCGGGTCCCTGCGGCGTTGCGATCGCGAGCCCGACGAGCGCAACCGGCCGGTCGAGGAACGTCGCGAAGGCGGCCTGCTGCACGGTGATCCGCCGGTGAGCTGGGTCGAGCGCCTCGCAGACCGCCTCGACGGTCGCCGCGGCCAGCGTCTGCAGCCGGTGCGCCGGCCCGGCCGGCCCCCGGGCCCGCCCCGTCGCCGCCTTCTCCTCCCCGCCCCGGACCCACGCGATCCGCACCGCAGCGGATACCTCGCCGGATGCGACGGTCTCCTCCACGCGCACGATCTGGAAGCGCGGGATCTCGGTGGGCCGGAGGCCTTCGCGGAACAGGGCCACCCGGATGCGCGAGGGGTCGACCGGCACGCCGTACGTGGAGACGAGGGCGGCGGCCACCGCCCGCCGGACCTCGCGGGTGTCGGCGGCGTTCTCTGCGGTCACGTAGATGCGGTCGATGTCGCCCGCCGGCGTCGCGAAGACGCGCGCCGACGCGACGCCCTCCACGGCCGCGAGGAACCGCTCGATCTCGTCGGCGTAGACCTCTTTGGGCATCGTCCGGCTATTCGCCCATCGCGGAGAGCGGACCTGCCGGGAGGCCGGCATGCTCGGGCGCGTCCCGGGCGCGCGGCGCGGATCAGAACGTCGGGGGCGACGCGGGCCGGCGCAGCGGCGCGCCGATCATCAGCCCCTCGCCGCCGAGCGCCGGCACGCGGCGCCCGTCGAGCAGGATCTGCACCTCGGACGCCTGCCGGAACTGCGTCCCGGTGTAGACGACCTGCCACAGGCGCGCCTGCATGCTCGTGCTGCCTCCGCCGCTCGCGAACGGCGCGGTGAGGTCCACGGTGGCGACCCCGCCCTGGATACGGACGCTCCGCAGCGCCGTGCCCCGCGGGATCTCGCTCGTGATGCCGCGGCGCTGCTCCTCGGGCGTCGGGCCGGCGATCAGGTCGCGGAGGGCGAACCGGAGGAGCGCGCTCGTCCCTCCGGACCCCGCGGCCCGGCGGACGCGGACGAGCGTCCCGGCATGCGTGGCCGGATCGTAGCGGACGAAGAACACGTCCACGGCCGCGGGCCGCGGCAGGGCGAGCCGCACCGCGACGGCCGCCGCCGCGGCGAGCACCAGCAGGAGCGCCAGCCGCCCCAGGCGAGGTGCCCTCCCGCCGGCGCGGCGTCCAGGACCCGGCGCGCGCCTCCTCACCATCGCGGCGCGGCGCTCACGGTGACCCGCCGGTCAGCTCGAGGAACCGCGTCTCGTCGAGCACCGTGACCCCGAGCTTCCGCGCACGGTCGAGCTTGCTGCCGGGGTCCGCGCCCACGACGAGGTAGTCGGTGCGACGGCCGACGCTGTCGCCGACCGTTCCGCCGAGCGCCCGCACCCGGTCGGCGGCCTCGCGCCGCGTGAGGCGCCCGAGCGTCCCGGTGAACACCACCGTCTTGCCGGCCAGGCGGCCGCCGCGGGCGGGGCGCCCCTCGGGCCGCACACCCACCGCCGCGAGCTTTCGGAGGAGCGTCCGGGTCGAGGGCCGCTGGAAGTACTCGACCACGCTCGCGGCGATCGCCGGCCCGATCCCCGGGACGTCCCGCACCGCTTCGAACGAGGCCGCGCTCAGCGCGTCGAGGTCCTGAAAGTGGGCGGCCAGTACCTCCGCCACGTGCAGGCCCACGTGGCGGATGCCCAGGCCGTAGACGAGGCGCGCCAGCGCCGGACGGCGGGCACGATCGATCGCCGCCAGCACGTTGTCCGCCGACTTGTCCGCCATCCGGTCCAGCCCCAGCACCTGCTCCTTGGTGAGACGGAACAGGTCCGCGGGGTCCGCGACCAGCCCGCGGTCCAGGAGCTGCCTGAGCAGCTTGGGCCCCACGCCGTCGATGTCGAGCGCCTCGCGCGATCCGAAGTGCATGAGCAGCTCGAGCACCTGGGCAGGACACGAGGCGCCGCCCGTGCACCGCGCCACCGCTTCGCCGGCCGGCCGCTCGACCGGCGCGCCGCACACCGGGCAGCACGCCGGCATATCGAACGGGCGCTCCGCGCCGGTTCGCTTCTCCGTCAGCACGCGGACGACCTCGGGGATCACCTCCCCGGCGCGCCGCACCACCACCGCGTCGCCGATGCGGACATCCTTCCGCCGCAGCTCATCCTCGTTGTGCAGCGTCGCGCGGCGCACGACCACCCCGGTGACGCGCACGGGCTCCAGGTCCGCCACCGGCGTGAGCGCACCGGTGCGGCCCACCTGCACCCGGATCTCCCGCACCCGCGTCTCCGCCTCCTCGGCCGGGAACTTGTAGGCGATCGCCCAGCGCGGCGCCTGGGCCGTCGCGCCCAGCTCCGCCTGCTGGTCGACGGAGTCGACTTTCACCACGACGCCGTCGGCCCCAAACGGCAGCGTCGCCCGGCGCGCCGACCACTCCCGAATGTAGGCGAGGATCTCCTCGAACGACCCGGCGCGCCGCACCTCGTCGCTGACCGGGAAGCCGGCCTCCCGCGCCCACGCGAGCGCCTGCGAGTGTGTCCGGAAGGGACGGCCCTGCGCCTCGCCGACCTGGTACACGGAGAGCTGCAGCGGGCGCCTCGCGGTCACGGCCGGATCGAGCTGCCGGAGCGAGCCCGCGGCCGCGTTTCGAGAGTTGGCAAACGGCGTCTGCCCCGCGCCGATCCGCTCCTCGTTGATCGCGTCCAACGCCGCCAGCGGCAGGTAGATCTCGCCGCGCACCTCGACGAGCGCCGGCGCCCCCTCGCGGTCGTGGAGGCGCAGCGGCAGGGACCGGACCGTCCGCAGGTTGGCCGTGACGTCTTCGCCCTGGACGCCGTCCCCGCGGGTGGCGCCGCGGGCAAACACGCCGTGCTCGTACACCAAGGACACCGCGGCCCCGTCGAACTTCAGCTCGCAGGTAAACGCCACGGCCTGTCCGCCCAGCGCCGCGGTGATCCGCCTGTGCCAGGCCCGCAGCTCGTCCTCGTCGAACGCGTTCGCCAGGCTGAGCATCGGCTCCCGGTGCCGGACCGGCCGGAACGCCGCCGCGGGCGGCGCGCCGACCCGCTGGGTGGGCGAGTCGGGCGTCACGAGCTCCGGGTGCATGGCCTCGAGGTCCCGGAGCTCCTGCATCAAGGCGTCGTACGCCTCGTCGGAGATCTCCGGCGCGTCGAGCACGTAGTACCGGTGGCTGTGGTAGCGAAGCTGCGCGCGGAGCCCCTCGACGCGCCGGACGAGCTCCGACGGCGCGCGCGGGCCTGGCTGCTCGGACTGCGCCTTCGCGCTCATGCCCGCCCCGGGCGCGCGATCCTGTCGGTCTTCCGTCTCATCCGTCCGCCGAGAGATACGCTTGTGGGGCGGGGCCTGCCCTCCGCTCCCCGCCGGCGCGGTCGTCGGGTCGGCGCGGCGACCCGACGGTAGCGGCTGCGTCGACCGGAGGGCCGCAGGCCCGGCGGGATCCAGGCCTCGCAGGGCTTCCTCCGGTCGAGGCCAAGCGTCCACCCCGGGCAGACCCCGTCCCCTCTCTGTACCGCTCTCGGATACCGGCACCAGGGCGCTGGCGGCTCGGGCGCGCGCCGCGCCCGCGATCGGGGAAGCGACACGTCATACGAGGGGCGAATTCGTCGCGGGAGGGGTGTGTCCCTAGGCGCCGCCGGCCATCGCGGGGATGATCGACACCTCGGCCCCATCGGTCAGCCGGGTGCGCAGCCCGCCGAGGAACCGGATGTCCTGCTCGTTCACGAAGATGTTGACGAACTGCAGCACCTCGCCCCGCTCATCGAGGATCCGCGAGCGGATCCCCGGGTACCGCCGATCCAGCTCATCGATCGCCTGCCCGAGATCGGCGGCGTGGACTTGGATCACGCGCTCACCGTTCGTCAGCCGGCGCAGCGGGGTGGGGATACGCACGTGGACCGCCATGCTGTCTGCCTCCTGTCGCGCCTCTCAGCGGGCGAGGTGACCATGGCTCCGATGCCACCGCTGCCATGCTGCCCTACGTGCCGGCCAGCGCCAGCACGCGCTCCTCGAACGACGCGAGCGTGGGCTTGATCGTCACCGCCGCATCCACGACGTGCTCGACCGCCTCGATCGCCTTGAGCCCGATGCCGGTGATGTACGCCACCACGACCTCGTCCGGATCGATCGCGCCGGCGGCCGCCAGCTTCCGCAGCACCCCGATCGTCACGCCGCCGGCGGGCTCGGTAAAGAGGCCCTCGGTCTCCCCCAGCAGCCGGATCGCGTCCACGACCTCGCCGTCCGTCACCGACTCGACGGCGCCGCCGGTGCGCCGCGCCAGATCGAGCACGTACCCCCCGTCGGCGGGGCTCCCGATCGCGAGCGACTTCGCGACGGTGTTGGGCTTGACCGGGAGCACCCGATCGGCGTTCTCGCGGTAGGCCGCCGCGATCGGGCCGCACCCCTCCGCCTGGGCCGCCGTCATCCGGACGGTGTGGCGGGGGATCACGCCCGCGCGCTGGAACTCCTCGAACCCCTTGTGGATCTTCACAAACATGTTGCCCGAGCCGACGGGCACGACAACACGGTCCGGCGCCCGCCAGCCGAGCTGCTCGGCGACCTCGAAGGCGAGCGTCTTCGCGCCCTCGGAGTAGTAGGGACGCAGGTTGACGTTGGCGATCGCCCAGCGGTGCTCCTCGCCGATCTCGAGGCACAGGCGGTTCACGTCATCGTACGTGCCTTCGACCTCGACGACCGTCGGGCGGTAGACCGCGGTGGTCACGACCTTGGCCCGCTCGAGGCCCTTGGGGATGAACACCACCGCGCGCAGGCCCGCCTTCGCGGCGTGCGCGGCGACGGCGTTCGCGAGATTCCCGGTGCTGGCGCAGGACAGCACGGCGAACTCGAACTGCCGCGCGGCCGCGAGCGCAACCGCGACGACGCGGTCCTTGAACGACCACGTGGGGTTGCGCGTATCGTTCTTCAGGTAGAGGTTCCGGAGCCCGAGGGCCCGGCCGAGGCGGTCGGCCCGGACGAGCGGCGTGTAGCCGGGCGCGAGGTCCCACTCGGGGACGCGCGACACCGGGAGGAAGTCCTGGTAGCGCCAGATCGACGCGGGGCCGCGCACGATCCGGTCGCGGTGCTCCCGCCCGTCGAGATCGCCCTGCGTGTACTGTACCTCCAAGGGGCCGAAGCAGCGCTCGCAGACAAAGATCGGCTCGGCTGCGTAGCGCTGTCCGCACTCCCGGCATGCCAGCCCGTCTACCGCCATCTCTCGCCTCCCTCGTCCCCTGGCTCGGAGCGCAACAAAAATCCCCCTCCAACTCCGCGAAGGGGGATCGCTCCCTCTTATCTGCCGGAATTGGATCTTCCGCGGGAATTAGCACCACACCAGCCGGGACGCTGGTAGGCTGCCGGGTGTCATCGGGCCCGTCCCTCGACCGCTCTCGATAAGAGTTGCTATTCGGTTTGAGCCAACTCTAGCACAGACCCCCCGGTGTGTCAATCCGACGAATCGCATGGACGCGGCAGCATCCGGGCGCCGGCGCGTCGAGGCAGCCCGCCGTCGCCGGCGGCCCGCTCCACGCCGCGCGTGGCGATCCTCGTGGCTCGCGCGGGGCTCCAGCGAGCCGGCCCGGAGCTGCGCGATTTGCGCCCGACGCGCGGAGACCCGGACCGCCGCGAGCCGCCGGCACGCAACGCGCGAGAAGGTGTTGTCCGCCGGCGCCACGGACTCTTCCGGACGGGGGAATCGGAGCGGCGTGAACCACGCGTCCCGGGGCGACGTCGCCATCTCGGTCCGCAACGCCCGGGCCGCGACCGCAGGGCGCGGGCACACCGATCCGACGTGGCCGGACGGGCCGACGGCCGGTTGGCGGCCCGCGATGCGCCACACGGGATGGCCGGGACAGCCTGGTTTCCACGACGACGCGCGGTCGATCGAGATCAGCCGCGATTGGGGAGGGATGGCCGATGCAGCGGGAAGCAGTGGACGTCCGGGGCGTGCACGGGACCACGGGGTATTCGCACGCGGCGAAGGCCGGCAACCTCGTGTTCGTCGCGGGGCAGGTCGCGCAGGACGCCGGCGGCGCGCTGGTGGGCCGCGGCGACATCGAGGCCCAGGCGGTGCAGGTGTTCGAGAACCTGAAGGCGGTGCTCGCCTCGGCCGGGTCGTCGCTCGACCAGGTGGTCAAGATGACCACGTACACGACGAGCCTGGCGTATCGCCAGAAGATCGCCGAGGTGCGGGCGCGCTACTTCCAGACGTACTTTCCCCCGAACACGTTCGTCGTCGTGGCGAGCCTCGCGACGCCCGACTACCTGCTGGAGATCGAGGCCGTGGCCGCCTGCCCCTGACACCGGCGCGCCGGGCTCGCCCGCGGCCGGCCCGTGCGCGCGGGTGCTATACTCGGAGCGATGCATCCCGTGCTGCTGCATCTCGGCCCGCTCACGGTCCGCTGGTACGGCCTGATGATGGGCCTCGCGCTGCTGCTCTCCGTTCCCATCACGGCACACTTCGCCGGGCGGTTCGGCATCGAACGGACGCTGATCGTGGATACGCTGGCGGTGCCCTTCCTGGCGGTCCTGCTCGCCGGCGCGCGGGCGGGTTACGTGCTGTCGCACCCCCAGGAGTTCGTCGGCAATCCCCTCGGGGCGGTCCTCCCGCCGTACGCCGGGCTGGCGTCCCACGGCTCGATCGCCGCCGGGCTGCTGTACCTGGCGTGGTGGTGTCCCCGCCACCGGGTCCCGATCTGGCGGCTGCTCGATGCGATGGCGCCGGCGGTCCTCGTGGCGATCATCCTGGTCCGGTGGGGCAACGTCATGAACGGGGAGCTGTTCGGCGACCCGACGTCGCTCCCCTGGGGCGTCGCCGTGCCCGGCGTGCCCGGCGGACCGCGCCACCCGCTGCCCCTCTACGAGATCGCCGGCACCGCGTTGATCCTGCTGTGGACCCTGCGGATGGCCGGACGGCGGCCGTTCGACGGCTTCCTGTTCTGGTCGGCGCTCGTGGCCTCGTCGACGCTGCGGTTTCTCCTCGACCTGCTGCGCAGCCAGGACCGGACGGTCGCGTTTCTCACGTGGGGACAGATGGCGGCCGCGGTCCTGATCGTCTGGGGCGCGTGGTTCCTGTGGCGAGGCCTTCGGGGCGCCACGCGCGCGGCCGCGGACCTCGGCGCCGCGCGCGGCCGGTAGCCCGGCCGGTCAGTACAGCTCCGCGCGCAGCCGCTCGGGGTCCACCAGCAGCAGCCGGCCGCGCGCGTGGCGCAGGACCCCCTTCCCCGCGTAGTAGCGGAGCCATTTGTTGACGCTCTCGCGCGTCGTCCCGACCATGGTGGCGAGGTCGCCCTGCGTCAGGCGCGAGGTGATGGCCACGCCACCCGGCCCGGGCTGCCCACGCGTCTGCCCGAGCTCGAGGAGGAGCTTGAGCAGCCGGGTCCGCACGTCCGAGAAGGCGGCGTCGTGGACGAGCCGGTCGGTGCGCCGGAGCCGCCGGCTCAGCACCGCGAGCAGGTTGGCTGCGGCCCGCGGGGTGCTCCGGATGAACCGCGTGAACTCCTCGCGCTGCAGGACCGCGAGCTGCGAGGCGACGACGGCCACGGCGTCCGCGGAGCGCGGCTCGCCGTCCAGCAGCGCCAGCTCGCCGAAGAAGTCCCCGCGGCCGAGCAGCCCCAGGACGACCTCCTTGCCCTCGGCCGATCCGAGGACGATCTTCACCTCGCCGCTCTCGACGATGTACAGGGCGGTGCCGGCATCGCCCTCGTGGAAGATCACCTCGCCCGCGCGGTACCGCCGCCGCCGCAGGAGGCGGGCGAGGCTCTCCAGCTCGCGGGGGGCGAGCCGGGCGAACAGCGGGACCTGCGCGAGGAGCTCCTGGTCGGACACGGCTGGCGGCCGTCCCGCGCGGACCGACAGACGCGGCGCCCGCGCTCGTGCTGGCGCCTTCGCTGCGCCCCGGCGTCTTCCCTCCACCGGCCCCGCCTTGCGCGGTCCCGGAGGCAGCCCGGGCGCGGCGTGCGGGGCGTGTGGTGCGTTTCACACGCCGGCTGTGACCTCGATCAATGCGGGCCGGCCGCGCCCCGTCTACGATGGAGCCACCTCAGAGGAAAGGAGGACGACGATGAGGACGCTCCTGGCTGTGGTGGCCCTCACCGGAACCCTGGCGCTCGCCGCCTCCGCCGCGCTGGCGGACGACAGCGTCAACGGGTTCGTGGACAAGCTGCCCCAGGGCACCGCGATCTCGGCGGCGCCGGCGCTCGGGACGGGCGCGGCGGCCGGCTCCGCCGCGAAGCCGCTCGATCTGCGCGGCGAGAACATGGATGTGCACGCCGACCGGTAGCCCGGCAGGCCGCCGCCGGCCGCCCCGGTCCCCCCGGGGCGGCCGGCGGCACGACCGCGACACGCCCGGAGCGCAGGAGCGATGGCGGCCCCATCCGGATCGCGCCCGGGCATGGAGGGATCGCCCTTCGGCCCCTCGAAGGTCGGCCTGAACGCAGCGCCCGCACCCCCCAGGGGATCCCCGCGATGGCGATCCATCCGGCCGGGACCGTCACCTTGCTGTTTACGGACATCGAGGGGTCTACGCGCCTGCTGCAGCAGCTCGGCTCTCGCTACGCGGAGCTGCTGGCGCAGCATCGGCGGCTCCTCCGCTCCGCGGTCGAGACGCGGGGCGGCACGGAGATCGGCGCCCAGGGAGATGCCTGCTTCGCGGCCTTCCCCCGCGCGCAGGACGCCGTCGCCGCCGCCGTTGCAGCGCAGCACGCCATCGGGGCATCCACGTGGCCGGGCGGCGCGGCCGTGCGGGTGCGGATGGGGATCCACACGGGCGAGCCGCTCATCGCGGAAGCCGGCTATGTGGGGATGGACGTCCATCGCACCGCCCGCATCTGCGCGGCGGCGCACGGAGGACAGGTCCTCCTCTCGCAGGCGACCCGGGAGCTCGTGGCCGATGACCCGCCCCTGGGCGTCCTGCTCCGGGATCTCGGAGAGCACCATCTCAAAGACCTGCCCCGCCCGATGCGGCTGTGGCAGGTCGTGGCGCCAGACCTGCGCGCGGATTTCCCGCCGCTGCGCTCCGTGCACGCTCCTCCCCACAACCTGCCGGCCCAGCTCACCAGCTTCATCGGCCGCGAACGCGAGAGTATCGAGGTCAAGCGCCTGATCGCCACGGCCCGCCTCGTGACGCTGACCGGGCCCGGAGGATGCGGCAAGACCCGCCTGGCGCTGCAGGTGGCCCGTGACCTCGTCGCCGAGTTCGCGGACGGGGCGCGGCTGGTCGAGCTGGCCGCCCTCTCGACGCCCGCGGCTGTCCCGCAGGCGCTCGCGACGGCCCTGGGCCTCCACGAGGAGCCCTCGCGCGAGCTGCTGGCCGTGGTCTGCGACTATCTCCGGCCCCGGTTGGCGCTGCTCGTGCTGGACAACTGCGAGCACCTGATCGCCGCGTGCGCGCACGTTGCGGAGGCGCTCCTACGGGGGTGCCCGGACCTGCGCATCCTGGCGACCAGCAGGGAGCCGCTCCGCGTCTCGGGCGAGTCGATCTACGTGGTCCCGCCGCTCCCGACACCGGACCCCACGCGGCTGCCGCCGCTCGAGCGCCTCACCGAGTACGAGGCGGTGCGGCTCTTCCTCGAGCGCGCGGGCCACGCCGCCGGCGTCATGCGCAACGGCACCGGCCTGGCGGTCGCGCAGATCTGCCGCCGGCTGGACGGGTTGCCGCTCGCGATCGAGCTGGCCGCGGCGCGCGCCAGGACCCTATCGGTGGAACAGATCGCGAAGCGGCTGGACGACCGGTTCCGCCTGCTCGGGGCGGGCAGCCGGACGGCGCTGCCGCACCACCAGACCCTGCGCTCGGCGCTGGACTGGAGCCATGACCTGCTGTCCGAGCCAGAGCGGATCCTGTTCCGCCGGCTGTCGGTGTTCGCCGGCGGCTTCACCCTGGACGCCGCCGAGGCGATCGGGTCCGGCGACGGGGGCCCGGGCACGGAAGTGCTCGACCTGCTGGCGCGGTTGGTGGACAAGTCGCTGGTCATGGTTCAGCACGCGCCGGCCGAGGTCCGGTACTGGCTGCTGGAAACGGTGCGCCAGTACGGCCAGGAGAGGCTGGCGGCGTCGGGCGAAGCCGTCGAGGTTCGCACGCGGCATCGCGACTGGTTCACGGGTCTGGCGGAGCGCGGGGAGCGCGGGCTGAGAAGCCCCGAGCAGGGCGCGTGGCTGGCCCGGCTGGAAACAGAGCACGACAACCTGCGCACAGCCCTGGAGTGGTGCCGGCAGCGCGGCGAAGCCGACGCCGGGCTGCGGCTGGCCGGCGCGCTGTGGGAGTTCTGGTACGTGCGGGGGCACTGGGCCGAGGGACGCCGGTGGATCGAGCACCTCGCCGCCTCGCCGGGCGCGGCGTCCGCCGCGGGGCTGGCCAAGGCGCTCATCGGCGCGGCCGCGCTCGCGTACCGCCAGGGAGACTACGAGCGGGCCGCGGCGCTCGGCGACGAGAGTCTGCGGCTCTCGCGAGCGCGCGGCGACACGCAGGGCATCGCCCTCGCGCTCAGCCACCTCGGCTACGTGGCGCACGGCCGGGGGGATCGCGCGCGGGCCGCGGCGCTCTGCGAGGAGAGCCTGCGACTGTGCCGCCGGCTCGGCGACGCGTGGAGCAGCGCGTTCCCCCTCAACATGCTGGGAGAGATCGCGCTCGACGCCGGAGACTGCGGGCGCGCCGCCGGATACTTTACCGAGGCGCTGGCCGTGCGGCGGGCGCGCGGCGGCCCGTGGGGGATCGCATCCTCGCTCCGGCTGCTCGGACGAGTGGCGCACCGCGCGGGCGCGCTCCCGCAGGCGGCGGCCCTGTACAAGGAGAGCCTGGCGTCGAGCCGGGACCTCGCGGACAAGCGCGGCACCGTGCTGTGCCTGGAGAGCCTCGCCGGCCTGGCCATCGTGCGGCAGGACCTCGAGCGAGCGGCGCGCCTGCTCGGGGCGGCGGAGGCTCTGCGCGGCGCAATCGGCTACCCGCTGTCGCCCTCGGACCGCGCGGAGCACGACCGGCGCGTGGCGACGATCCGGCTCGGGCTGCGGGAGCCCGCGTTCACGGCCGTGTGGAGCGAGGGACGGGCCCTCCCGGTGGATCGGGCGATCGACGAAGCGATGCGCCTGCCCGGGTGAGGACGGCCACACCAGCCCTCACGGTGGCGTGAGCGTTGCCGGCGGCGCGAGCCATCCGTCGTCGGCGACGTGCACCTCGAGCACGAAGTTCTTCTTGTCGCGGTGTTGCCTGACCAGGTCCGCGAGCTCGGGCACCGCGATGTGGAGCTCGTGCTGATCGGTGACCCGGTAGGCGGACCGCCCGAGCCCGGTGACCCGGAACCGCGCCGGGAGGGCGACGTCGTTCCATTCCTCGACCGTGACATCGAGCGCAAACGTGGGCTTGTGTGACCGCTGCCGCACGATGTCGGTGATCTCCGGGCTCTTGATCGTCACGATCCCCTGCGCCACGCTTACGCTCTTCCGGGTAAACCTCACGCTGAACTCCCCTCTCATGCGGATCCCCCCTGAGACCCCATGGTGGCCGCCGTCGCGTCTTCGCTCTCCGCGTCGTGCCGCCGGACCGCCCCGCCGGGCGGCGGCCCCGCCCGCCCCGCGAGGGGAGGCGGTCGGCCGTTGCCCGACGGTGTGACGCGTCTCACACCCCGGGCGTGAACCGCGTCATCGCGCCTCCCCCGCGCCGCGGCTACCCTTGTTCATACAAGAAGACGCCACGGACAGCGGGCGCTGGCCGGGCGACCCCGGCAGCGCGCCGCGGGCGCCCGGACGTGACGGAGCAGGGGAGGACATACGATGTCTCGCGATATCCTGATCGCAGGTGTGCTTGTGATGGCGGTCCTGCTGGCCATGGCCCTGGACCCAGGGATCGCGCGGCCTGGAGCCCCGGGCCCGGCCTCCGCCGCCGTGCGCGGCGTGGAGGATCCGCCCGGCCGGCCGGTGATCCTGCCGCCCTGCCGCGCGGCGGCGTGGCTTCCGCGCCTCGAGATCTGCGCGGCGGGCGCCGGCGGGCGGCCGTGAGATTAGCCGTGCTGCCATTCGATCCCGAACCCGCCGCGCGGGAGCTTCCAGTCGATGTTGCGATACGGGCAGCCGAGCACGCAGCTCGTGCACTCCACGCAGTTCTCGTAGGAGACCGCGATCTTGGCCCCGTCCCACGTGTACACGCTGGCCGGGCAGAATGTCGTGCACGGGCGCTGCCACTCCGTCCCACAGCGCGTGAGGCAGACGCCGTCGTCCACGATCGCGATGTGGGACTGCCTGTCGTGCCTCCAGCGCAGGGTGTACAGCTTCTCCTCGATCCTCTGAGTCACAGGCCCGGGCCCCCCTCGGCTGCGGCCACGCGCGTCGGTTCCACCGCCGTTGCCCCACGTCGCGAGACCCGTGCCACAGGCCCGGGCCCCCATCGGACCGAGACCGCTCGCGTGAGCTCCAACGCCGTTGGCCCTCGTCGCGACACGTTGGTGAGTGCATGACCTCCGACGTCTGAGGGGGTTGCAGCGAGGCGGATGGGCCGCGGGGGCGCCCCCGCGCGTCCGGTCGAGGAGCGGAGTCCCACCCCAACGAATCGCCGTGCTCCCGCCAGGCGTTGGGGCTCCGGGAGGGCGCGCAGGGCAGGCCCGCCGCGTCCCCTCGTCGGGGGCGCGCGACGCGGCATTAGCGCATCGCCCTCCAGCCCTCGTAGGCGTCGCGCAGGATCCGCCACCACGGCCGGCGCGCGAGCAGGCGCCGGAGGATCCTCCGCTGCTTCTCCCGCTTGCTCACCCCGTCCACCGTGAGCATCTCGTGGATCGCCTCGCTGAGCAGGGCCGGGTAGACCTGGAGGAGGTCCGGCCGGCGCTCGACGAGGTCGGGCAGGCGCTCGTACTTCCGGAGGTCCTGCAGGACGAAGGACGCCTCGAGGAGGTCCTGATACATCGCCAGCGTCTCGGCCGACCAATCGCCCACCTTCTTCGCGTGGACCGCGGTTTCCCCTGCCATCCGGCCGGCGGCCATCGCCAGGTTGCTGCCCTCGCGGTGCAGGTTGTTGACCATCATCGCCGCGTCGCCCACGACGAGCACCCCGTGATCGTAGAGCCGCGGCATCGCCCGCCGCCCTCCTTCGGGGATCGCGTGGCCGAGGTACTCGCGCACCTCGCCGCCCCGCAGGAGCGGCGCCACCATCGGATGGGCCTTGAACCCCTCGAGGAGATCCCACGGGGTGATCCGGGTCTTCATGAAGTGGGAGACGAGCGCCCCGATGCCCACCGAGAGCGACTCCCGGTTGGTGTAGACGAACCCGTACCCGGCCATGCCCCGTGTCGGCGCGCCGTACACCTCGATCGTGGCCCCCCTCCCTGGCTCGAGCGTGAACCGGTCCTCGATCACGCCGGAGGGCAGCGCGATGATCTCCTTGACCACGAGCGCCATCTCGTGCGGCTGGAGCGGGCGGCCCAGGCCGGCCTTCTGGACGAGGAAGGAGTTCGCGCCGTCCGCGATGACGACGAGGGGGGCCCGCAGGTCCCCGTCCGCGCGGCCCGTGCGGACGCCGACGATCCGGCCGTCCTCCCGGATCACGTCCTCCACGGTCGTGCCGGGAACGAGCAGCGCGCCGGCCGCCTCGGCCTGCGCGGCGAACCAGCCGTCGAACGGCACGCGCAGCACCGTGAACGCGTTGGGCGGTCCGGCGGCGGGAGGGACGTGCGTGTGCCCGATCGTGGTCACCGCGTCCGCGGTGGCGAGCCACAGGCGCTCGTCGGTGACGACCCGCTCGATCGGCGCCTCGCGCCACCCCTCCCCCACGACGTCGGCGAGCATCCGGCCGTACATCACGCCGCCCATCACGTTCTTGAGGCCCGGCCGCGCGCCACGCTCGAACAGGACGACGCTGAGGCCGGCGCGGGCCATCGTGAGCGCGGCCGCGGTCCCGCCCGGGCCCGCGCCCACGACGATCGCGTCGAACTCGTCGGCGGCCATGCGGAGGGCCCTCCTACCTGAGCGCCTGGACGGCCTGCTGCACGAGCGCCGTGATGGCCCCGGGGACGATCCCGAGCCACAGCACGCCGGCCGCCGCGAGCGCCAGCCCGACCCCGGCAAACCGGCTGTGCCGGACCGCCACCGCGTCGGCGGCGCCCGCGCTCAGGGCGACGGAGGCCACGCGCAGATAGTAGTATACGGACACCACGCTCGTGAGGGCGCCGACGAGCGCGAGCGCGACCCGGTGGTCCTGGAGGGCGGCGCGGAAGAGGTAGAGCTTCGCGATGAACCCCGCGGTCGGAGGCAGGCCCGCCAGCGAGACCATGCACGCGGCGAGCACGACCGCCGCCCACGGCGCGCGGCCCAGGAGGCCGGCGAGGTCCTCGACCCGGTCCGCTTCCTCCCCCCGGCGCTCCAGCAGCAGCAGCACGCCGAACGCGCCGAGGTTCATCGCGACGTACACCAGCAGGTAGTAGAGCACGGCGGAGCTGCCCGCCGGGCCGCCCGAGGCGATCCCGATCAGGATGTAGCCGGCGTGGGCCACGCCCGAGTACGCGAGCAGCCGCTTCACGTTGGACTGCGCGAGCGCGGCCAGGTTGCCCAGGATCATCGTGGCCACGGCGATCGCGGCGAGCATCTGCCCCCACGCGGGTGCGAGCTGTGGCAGCGCCTGGGGGAAGAGGCGGAGCAGGCCCGCGAACGCGCCGACCTTGGCGATGACGGACATGAACGCGGTCGCGGGCATCGGCGCGCCCTCGTAGACATCGGGCGCCCACGCGTGGAACGGCACGAGCGCGGCCTCGAAGCCCAGCCCGATGACGAGGAAGGCCACGCCCGCGTGCAGCAGCGGCACGTCCGGCGCCCGGCCGAGCCGCGAGAGGTCCGCCGTGCCGGATGCGCCGTAGACGAGCGCCACGCCGTAGACGAAGAACGCGGTCGCAAACGCGCCGAGGAGGAGGTACTTGAGCCCGGCCTCCTGGGAGCGCCGGCTGCGCCGCGCGAGCGCGGCGAGGACGTAGAGGGGGAAGCTCAGCATCTCGAGGCCCAGAAACAGCAGGACGAGGTTCCGGCTCGCCCCCATCAGCATCGCCCCTGCCGTGCTCAGGAGCAGGAGCGCGTGGTACTCGCCGGCCGGCAGGCGGAACCGTTCCAGGTAGGGCGGCGAGAGCATCACCCCGAGGCCCGCCGCGGCCAGGGCCGCGAGGTCCACGACGCGCGTGATGCCATCGCGGACGTACATCCCGGCAAATCCGACCTGCGCCGCGCCGGCCGGCCGCACGCCGAGCAACAGGAGGGCCGCGCACACCCCGCCCAGCGCGATCCAGGCGGCGGCCGGCCCTCGCGATCGGGACTCGAGCGCCGGCCCGGTCGCCCAGGCGTCCTGCAGCAGGGCGGCGCACGCGGCGGCGGCGAGCGCGAGCTCCGGCGCGATCAGCGAGAGGTCCGCCCACGTCACGGGGTGCGCTCCCCTCCGCCCGCCCGGGACCCCACGGCCGGCGCGGCGCGTGGCGCCGGCCCGTGGGCCGCCGCCACGCGCCGCAGCACCGCCGTCACCGTGGCCTCGCTGCGCACGAGCAAGGGCTGCGGGTACAGCCCGACCCAGAAGATCACCAGGATCAACGGCACGAGCACCGCATACTCGCGCGCCCGCAGGTCGGGCAGCGCCCGGAGATCGTCGCGCAGGGGGCCGTGGAAGACGCGGCCCACGAACGCCAGCAGGTACGCCGCGGCCGCGACCGTGCCGAGCGTCGCGGGCACCGCCGCGGCGGGGCGGGCCTGGAACGTCCCGACCAGGATCAGGAACTCGCCGATGAAGCCGTTGGTGCCCGGGAGCGCGAGAGACGACAGCACGACGATCAGCGCAGCCGCCGCGAGCGCCGGGGCCGTCGCCGCCACCCCGCCGTACGCGTCGGTGCGCGCGCGGCCGGTCCGCTCGAGCAGGTAGCCGGCGAGCAGGAACAGCGCCCCGGTGCTCACCCCATGGTTGACCATCTGGATCAGGCTGCCCTGGACGGCCGGCACGTCGAACGCGAAGATCCCGAGCAGGATGAACCCCATGTGGCTCATGCTGCCGTAGGCCAAAAGACGCCGCATGTCGCCCTGCGCCCACGCGACCGCGCCGCCGTAGAGGATGCCGACGACGGCGAGGGCCGAGAGCAGCGGGCCGAACGCGCGCGAGGCCTCCGGGAACAGCGGCAGGCAGAAGCGCAGCAGCCCGTAGGCGCCGGCCTTGGCCATGAGCGACGCGAGCAGCACGGTGACGACCGGGGGCGCCTCCGCGTACGCGTCGGGGAGCCAGGTGTGCAGCGGCCAGACGGGCATCTTGATCGCGAACGCCACGGCGAACGCGGCGAACAGCACGGCCTGGACGCCCGGGGCCACGCCCAGGGGTTCGCGGAGGAGCGACGGGAGGTCGAACGTCGGCGCGCCCCCGCCCGCCGCGCTTCCCAGGTAGACCGCGACGATCGCCACGAGCATCAGGATGCTGCCGGCCATCGTGTACAGGAAGAACTTGATCGCCGCCCCGGCCCGCCCCGCGCCGCCCCACAGGGCGATCAGGAAGTACATGGGGACGAGCATCGCCTCCCAGAAGACGTAGAAGAGGACCAGGTCCTGCGCCATGAACGTCCCGAGGAGCCCCGCTTCCAGGAGCAGGGCCGTCACCACGAACGCCTTCACGCGATCGCGGACCTGGCCGGCCGCCGCCGCCAGCGCGAGCGGGAAGAGGAACGCGGTGAGCGCCACGAGGCTGACCGACAGCCCGTCGAGGCCCAAGTGGTAGGCGATCCCGACCGCCGGCACCCAGGCGGCCCGCTCCTCGAACTCGAGGCCGCTCGTGCCCGGGGCGAAGCGCGCCCACACCCACGCCGCCAGCGCGAGCGCCGCCAGCGTGGTCACGAGCCCCACCGCCCGCACGGCCCGCACCCGGCCTGCCGGGAGGAGGGCCACCCCCGCCGCCCCGATCAGCGGCACGGCGACGAGCGCGGTGAGGATGCCCGGCATCAGCGCCACATCCAGTACGCCAGCAGCGCGAGCACGCCGACGAGCGCGAGCGCCGCGTAGTGGCGGAGGTAGCCGCTCTGGAGGCGCCGGAGGACCGCCCCGCCTCCGCCGATCGCCCGGGCGAGGCCCACGACCGCGCCGTCGATCACGGCCCGATCGAACCCGCCGGCCCACCGCGCGACCGCGCGGACCGGCGCGACGACCGCGGCGGCGTAGAAATCCTCGACGTAGAACCGGTGCGCGAGCACGGTCTGCACCGCCTGCGACCGGACCCGCAGCGCACGCCGGACGTAGACGAGCCAGACGAGCACGATCCCCGCGACCGCAACCGCCAGGCCGGCCGCCGCGAGCGCGGCCTCGCTCCCGTGCGTCCCCTCGGAGGAACGCAGCGCTCCTGGGGCGAGGAGGGGCCCGAGCCAGCGGGCGAGCACGCCGGGCCGCGCCGCGGACCATCCGAGCGCGCCGCCGAGCAGCGTGAGCAGCGCGAGCGCCCCCATCGGCCAGCGCATCACCGGAGGCGGGTCGGCGACCTCCGCGCCGGGCGCGAGCCCGCGATGCCCGGCGGCGCGCGGGGCGTCCCCCTCGCGGCAGCCGGCGGGTCCGGCGGAGCCCTCGCCCGGCGGCAGCACGAAGACGAGCGCGAACGCCCGCGCGATGTAGAGCGCGGTCAGCCCCGCCGCGGCCAGCGCGACCGCCCAGAGCCAGACGCGGCCGGCGCGGAAGGCATCGGAGAGGATCGCCTCCTTGCTGAAGAAGCCCGCGAACGGCCAGATCCCCGCGAGCGCCAGCGCCCCCACCGCGAACGCCCCCGCCGTGGCGGGCAGGCGGCCGGCGAGGCCGCCCATGCGCCGCATATCGGTCTCGCCGCCCAGCGCGTGCATGACGGCGCCGGCGGCGAGGAACAACAGCGCTTTGAAGAACGCGTGGGACGTCAGGTGAAAGATCCCATCGCTCCACGCGCCGACACCGACCCCCAGGAACATGTACCCGAGCTGGCTGATCGTCGAGTACGCCAGGACCCGCTTGAGGTCCGGCTCGGCGAGCGCCGCGGCGGCGGCAAAGATCGCGGTGGCGGCGCCCACGATCGCGACGACGTCCAGCGCGAGCGGCGCGCGCAGGTAGACGGCGTGCATGCGGACGATCATGTACACGCCCGCCGTGACCATCGTCGCCGCGTGGATGAGGGCGCTGACCGGGGTCGGACCCTCCATCGCGTCGGGCAGCCAGACGTACAGCGGGAGCTGGGCGGACTTCCCGGTCGCCCCGAGGAACAGCAGCAGCGCGAGCGCGGTGGCCGCGGGCCCGCCGAGGGGCAGGCGTGACCCGGCGGCGCGCGCCATCGCCGTGAAATCGGTCGTCCCGAACACCGCGAACGCGAGGAAGATGCCGAGCAGGAACCCGACGTCGCCGAGCCGGGTCACGAGGAACGCCTTGACGCCCGCCGCGGCGGCCGGCGGCCGGGTGAACCAGAACGCGATCAGCAGGTAGCTGCAGAGGCCGACGCCCTCCCACCCGATGAACATCGCGACGAGGTTGCCCGCGAGGACCAGCCACAGCATCGAGGCCATGAACAGGTTCAGGTAGGCGAAGTAGCGGGCGATGTGCTCGTCCCCGGCCATGTACCCCACAGAGTAGATGTGGATCAGCGCCCCCACGCCGCTCACCACGAGCGCCAGCGCCACCGAGAGGGGATCGACCAGCAGCCCGAGGGGGGCACGGACGGATCCCGTGCCGATCCACTCGTAGAGCACGACCGCGGCCGATCGCGCACCGGGCGGCAGCGCGAGCAGCCGGGCGAGGACCGCAAGCGAGACCGCGAACGCGGCGACGACGGTCCCGCAGGCCACCCACGCGACGGCGCGACGCCCCCACCGGTCGCCGAGGAGGCCGTTGACGACCCACCCGGCGAGCGGGAACAGCGGGATCAGGATCGCCGCCCGCACCCGCTACCCCCGCAACAGGTCCACGTCGTCGACGTCCACGGTGTCGCGCGAGCGAAAGATGTCCACGATGATGGCGAGGCCGATCACCACCTCGACCGCCGCGACGACGAGGACGAAGAAGACGAGCACCTGCCCGTCCACCGCGCCCCGCAGGCGGGCGAACGTGACCAGCGTGAGGTTCACCGCGTTGAGCATCAGCTCGACCGACATGAAGACGATGAGCGCCGAGCGGCGCACGAGGACGCCGGCCATCCCGAGTGTGAACAGGACGGCGCTGAGCCCGAGGTAGTATGGCGCGGGAACGCTCACCGCGCCCTCGCCGGCCCGCCCGCGGGCGGGGCCTGCGGGCGGCCGGGGGAGGGGTCCCCGGCCGGCCGCAGGCGCTTTCCCAGCGCCACGGCCCCGACCATCCCGATCAGCAGGAGGGCCGACGCCGCCTCGAACGGCAGGAGGTACCGCCCAAACAGCGCGCGCCCCACGTCCTGGATCGTGCCAAACCCGGGCGCGGGGGGCGGCGCTGTCTCGCGCACGCCGGCGGCGAGGGCGAGCAGGGCGAGCCCGAAGAGGCCGCACAGCACCCCCGCGCCGGCGCGGGGCAGCCCCGCGCCGGCGCGGGGCCCTTCCCCGCTCCGCGTGTGCAGCAGCATGATGATGAAGACAAACAGGACGACGATCGCGCCCGCGTAGACGATGACCTGCAGGGCGGCGATGAACTGGGCGGCCAGCAGCAGGTAGTCGACCGCCAGGCTGAGGAGCACCAGGAGCAGCGCGAGGGCGCTGTGCACCGGCTGGCGGGCGGCGACGACGCCCACGCCGCCCGCCAGCGCCAGCACCGCGGTGATGCCAAAGAGGACGGCCTCCACCTGCACCTCCTCCGGGCGTCCGGGCCGGCCCCGGGCGCCTTAGAGCTCCCGATGCGGATCGCGGCCCGACTCCCCGGGATACTTCTCCGTCAGCATGTCCTTGGTGTAGATGAGGGACTCGCGCGTGTACCCGCTCAGCTCGTAGTCGTGGCCCAGGACGATCGCACCGGTCGGGCACGCCTCCTCGCAGAAACCGCAGAAGATGCACCGGAGCATGTTGATCTGAAAGTCCGCGGCGTACCGCTCCCCTTTCGAGTGCGGCGCGAGGGGATCGTTCTCGGCCGCGCGGACAAAGATCGACTGGCTCGGGCACACGATCACGCACAGCTCGCACCCGACGCACCGCTCCATGCCGTCCGCGAAGAGGGTCAGGTAGTGTCGCCCCTTGTACCGGCGCTGCACCGGCGGCTTCGCGTCGGGGTAGCGCACCGTGACCGGCCGCCGGAACAGATACCGCCCGACCACGCCGAGCCCCTTCACCGTCGCCCAGACCTGTCGGAGCTGGCGCACCATTCCCTCTCAACCCCTCGCGACGATCACGAGCGCGGTGACCGCCAGGTTCAGCAGGCCGGCCGGCACCAGGACCCGCCAGCCCAGGGCCATCAGCTGATCGTACCGCAGCCGGGGCAGCGTCGCGCGCACCCAGATGAACACGCACACCACGGCGAACACCTTGATCAGGAACCAGAGGACCGGCGGCAGCAGCGGGCCCTGCCACCCGCCCAGGAACAGCGTCGTGATGAGGGCGCCCATCGTGATCACCCCGACGTACTCGCCCAGGTAGAACATGGCGAACGTGAACCCGCCGTACTCCGTCTGGTAGCCGGCGATCAGCTCCTGCTCGGCTTCCGGGAGGTCGAACGGGGCGCGATTCGTCTCGGCGAACGCCGCGATCAGGAACAGCACGAACGCGGCGGGCTGGGTGACGATGAACCACAGGTGCGACTGCGCCCGCACGATGTCCACCAGGCTGAGGGAGCCCGCCGCGAGCACGACGCCGAGCACCGCGAGCCCGAGCGCCAGTTCGTACGAGATCACCTGGGCGCTGCTGCGCAGCCCGCCGAGGAGCGCGTACTTGTTGTCGGACGCCCAACCGCCGAGGATGATCCCGTACACGCCGATGCTGCTCGCGGCCAGCACGAGCAGGACCCCGATGTTGACGTCCGCCACGTACAGCGTCACCTCCCGGCCGAAGAGGCGCACGGGCGGCCCGATCGGGATGACCGCGTACACGAACAGGGCGGCGACGACGGTGATCAGCGGGGCGACGAGGTAGACGAGCCGGTCGGCGCCGGCGGGCACGAAGTGCTCCTTGAAGATCAGCTTGATCCCGTCGGCGAGCGGCTGCAGGAGGCCGAGCGGGCCCACCCGGTTCGGGCCGACGCGGAGCTGGAACCGCGCCAGGAGACGGCGTTCGAGCAGCGTCACGTAGGCGAACGCCGTCAGCACGCCGCCGAGGATCACCGCGCTCTTGATCGCGTCGATGAGGAGCGTTGCGGCCATCACGGCGCTCCGAGCGGCCGGACGGTCACCGCCACCGGCCCCCGCTCGTCCAGCAGCACGGAGACCGGGGCGCTGTCGTAGCCGCGCGGCGCGTATGCGTGGCCGCGGTGCACCCCGGCCCAGACCCGCACCGCGAGGCGCAGCGCCCCGCGCGGCGACCGCACCTCGCAGGGCATCCCGTCCCGGAGGCCCAGGCGCGCCGCGTCCTCGGGGTGCACGGCGACGAACGGCTCGCCGGCCTGGCCGCGCACGCCGGGGCATCTCGCCGCCATCGTGCCGCGGTCGAAGAGCCGCCGGCCCGCCACGAGCGCGAGCGCTCCCTCCGGCCGCGGGAGCGGGCCGTCCGGGATCCCGGCGCCATCCCGCCCCGCCCCGGCGCCGGGCCGGGGCGGCGCCAGCCGCGCCCCCTCCGCCCAGCCGGGGATCATCCGGCCGATCTCGGCGAAGACCTGCTCCCACGAGGCGACCGCGAGCGGCGATCCGAGGCGCGAGGCGAGGTCCACGAAGATCTCCGCGTCCGAGCGGGCCACCCCCGGCCCCAGGAGCGCCTGGTCCTGGCGCTGCACACGCCCTTCGATGTTGGCGACCGTCCCCGTCTTCTCCGCGTAGGCGAGCACCGGCAGCACGACGTCCGCCGCCTCCGCCGTCCGCGTCAGGAACAGCTCGTGCACGACGAGGCACCGGAGGCCGCGCCGCGCCTCCTCCCACGCCCGCGCGTCCGGGTAGTCCGACGCCGGATCCGCGCCCACCACGTACAGCACCTCGAGGTCGGCGGCACGCGCGGCCTCGAGCATCCCGCGCACCGTCCGGCCGGGGGCGGAGGGGACGGGCCGGCCCCAGACCGCCGCCACCGCCTCCCGCGCGGACGGGTCGCCGAGCGGCCGGTAGCCCGGCAGCATGTCGGGGAGCAGCCCCAGGACCTGGGCTCCCCCGCTGTTCCCGCGGCCGCGCAGGATCCCGAGCGGCGCCCCGTGGCACGCCGCGCACAGCTCGTCGAGCGCGGCGAGCACCCGCTCGGCTCCCGGCTGCTCCAGCGCCGCTTCCCCGGCGAGGACGAGCGCACGCGGGGCCGCCCGCAGCGTGTCCGCGGCCGCGCGGATCGCCTCCGCCGGGGCGCCGGAGGCAGCCGCGCCGTCCTCCGCTCGCACGCCCCCGGCCAGCGCGCGCAGCAGCGCCGCCTCCCCGCCGCGCCGGTGGATGAGGCGGTGCTGCGCCCACCTCGCGACCTCGGGCTCCCAGGCGCCCGCGATCACGAGCGGCGCTCCGCGGTCGATCGCCTTCTTCACGCGCAGCCACAGGATCGGGTACTCCTCGGTGAGATCGCAGCCGACCAGCACGATCGCATCGGCGCGCTCCACGTCCGCGATCGCCACGGGGAGGCCCCACGCCGCCCGGGACGTCGGCTGGGGGTAGGCGGTCTCGACGCGGAAGTCGATGTTGTTCGTCCCGACGACCCCGCGGAAGAGACGCAGGAGCAGGTAGTCGTCCTCGTTCGTGGACCGCGCCCCGCCGATCACGCCGACCGCCTCGGGGGACGTCGAGCGCAGCGCGTCGGCGACGCGGCCGAGCGCCTCGTCCCAGGTCGCCTCGCGGAGCGCGCCGTCCCGGCGAACGAGCGGGGCGCGCAGCCGCTCCGGGCTCCCGACGAACTCGTAGCCGAAGAATCCCTTGTCGCACAGCCAGATGTCGTTGACCTCCGGGTGCTCCCGCGGACGCGTGCGGGTGAGATCCGCTCCCCGCACGTTCAGCGTCGTCGCGCAGCCACACCCGCAGTGAGGACAGACGCTCTGCACCGTCCGGTTGTCCCACGGCCTGGACCGGAACCGGTACGTGGCGCTCGTCAGCGCGCCCACCGGGCAGATCTCCATCGTGTTGCCGATGAATTTGCTCCGGACCGGCTCCATGGCCGGGGTCGCGATCTGGCTGTGGTAGCCGCGCTCGAACCCCTTCAGCGCATCGTCCCCCGCCACGATCTCCCCGAACCGGACGCACCGCCAGCACAGGATGCACCGCTCGCGGTCCAGCACGAGCACCGGTCCCATGCGGACGTGCTTGCGGAACTGCCGCTTCGTCTCGACGAACCGGCTCTGCCCCGGCCCGAACCTCAGCGTGTTGTCCTGCAGCGGGCACTCGCCGCCCTTGTCGCAGATCGGGCAATCGAGCGGGTGGTTGACCAGCAGCAGCTCCAGGATCGCCTGCTGGGCCTGCCTCACCCGGTCGGTCTGGGTCCGCACGACCATGTCCTCGCCGGCCTCGAGCGTGCACGAGGTCGCCAGCTTGGGCATCTTCTCGACTTCGACCAGGCACATCCGGCAGGCACCGAGGGGAGGCATGCGATCGTGGTAGCAGAACACCGGCACCTCGATGCCATTCTGCCGGGCCGCCTGCCACACGGTCGTCCCCTTGGGCACGGCCACCGGGCGGCCGTCGATCGTGAGGTGGACCATCTGCGCCGGGCTCGCCGGCGCCCGCTCGCTGCTCATCGGTGGGGACCTCCGGCGACGTCGCAGGCCCCGGCCTCGATGTGGTGCGCGTACTCGTCCCGGAAGTACCGGAGGGACGCGCGCAGGCTCGGCGGGACGCTCTCGCCGAGCGGGCAGAAGCAGGTTCCCGTCATGTTGCGGGCGATGCTGTCGAGCAGGTCGAGGTCCTCCCTCCGACCCCGGCCGCAGAGGATCCGGTCGAGGATCTGGCTGAGCCACACCGTCCCCTCCCGGCACGGGGTGCACTTGCCGCACGACTCGTCGCGGTAGAACTCGACCGTCCGGCGGATCACCGCGGGGATGCACGTGGTGTCGTCCAGCACGATGATCGCGCTCGATCCCAGCATCGAGCCGAGCTTCTGGAGGGACTCGAAGTCCGCCGGGGTGTCGAGGTGCTCGGCGGTCAGGATCGCCGACGAGGAGCCGCCGGGGAACACCGCCTTGACCGAGCGCCCGGCGCGCGGGCCGCCGGCGTGCTCGAAGATGATCTCCCGCAGCGGCGTCCCGATCGGCAGCTCCTTCACCCCGGGGCGCGTGACGTGCCCCGAGACCGAGTAGAGGATCGGCGGGCCGTAGGACTTGTAGGCCTCCGGGCCGAGCGCGACGATGTGCGGGATGTGCGCCATCGTCTCCGCGTTGTTGAGCACCGTCGGCCGATCGTAGAGCCCGCGCACCGCCGGGTAGTACGGCGGCTTGAGGCGCGGGAACCCGCGTCGGCCTTCGAGGCTCTCCAGCAGCGCGGTCTCCTCCCCGCAGATGTACGCGCCGGCGCCGCGGTGGATGACGATCTCGAGATCGAACCCGCTGCCCAGGATATTCCGACCGACATAGCCGCGCGCGTACGCCTCCGCGAGGGCGCGGCTCAGGCGGCGGTGCCCCAGGAAGAACTCGCCCCGCAGGTAGATGTACGCCTGGTGCACCTGGTTCGCGTAGGCGGTGATGACCATTCCCTCGATGATCTGATGGGGGTCGCCCTCGATGAGCGTCCGGTCCTTGAACGTCCCCGGCTCCCCCTCGTCCGCGTTCACGACGAGGTAGCGCGTCTCGCCATCGCGCTTCGGGGTGAGCTTCCACTTACGGCCGGTAGGGAAGCCGGCCCCTCCGCGGCCCCGCAGGCCCGAGGCCTCCACCATCGCGACGATCTCGTCGGGCGTGCGCTCCCGGAGCGCCCGGGCCAGCGCCCGGTACCCGCCGGTCGCGAGGTACGCGTCGATCTCCTCGCGGCCCGGCTGGCCGAGGTACCTCGTCAGCAGCGGCTCGGGCATGCTATGGGCGCGCCTCACGCATCGCCGGCGGGCCCCGTGGGCGACGTCGCCGACGGCTCGCGGTCGAGGGCGCGCAGCAGCGCGTCCACCTTCGCCGGGGTCATGTGGCCGTGGCGGTCCTCGTCGGCGAGGAGCACCGGCGCCTCCTCGCACGCGGCGAGGCACTCCGCCACCTCCACGAGGACGCGGCCGTCCGCCGTCGTCTCGCCGGGCCGCACGCCGAGCGTGCGGCAGAGATGGTCGAGGATCTCCTCGCAGCCGTTGAGATAGCAGGACAAGTTCGTGCAGACGCGGATCTTGTGCCGGCCGACCGGCTCGGTGAAGAACATCGAGTAGAACGTCGCGACAGAGGCAACCTCGGTCACCGGGAGCCCGAGCGCCTCGGCGACGTCGTCCAGCGCCTCCGGGCTCAGATACCCGACCTCTTCCTGGGCCGCGTGCAGCGCCGGGAGCACCGCCGACTGCGGACGGGGATACCGGGCGCGCGCCCGCTCGATCTCCGCCAGCACCGCCTGCGACAGCACGCGGGCCATCACCTCACCCTACCCCACCCAGCCGGTCGCTGGGGTACTGCGACGTGCCGGGGACCCTCCATCAACGGTCCACGTCCCCCAGGATGATATCGATGCTGGCGACCGCGACCACGACATCGGCGAGGGGGCGTCCCTCGACCATCGCGGGCAGCGTCTGCAGATTGTAGAACGACGGCGCGCGCACGTGGACCCGCGCCGGCCGGTTGCTGCCGTCGCTCACGATGTAGTAGCCCTTCTCCCCGCGGGCCGACTCCGTCGGCACGTAGCTGTCCCCCGCGGGCGGGTGCATGCCCTCGCTCACCAGCTTGAATTGATGGATCACCGCCTCCATGCTGCGGGCGAGCTCGGCGCGCGGCGGCAGGGCGATCTTGCGGTCGGAGGTGATCACCGGACCATCCGGGAGGCGATCGAGCGCCTGCACCGCGATGCGGCGGCTCTGGCGCATCTCCTCCAGACGGACGCGGTACCGCGCGTAGGCATCGCCCTCGGCCCGCACCGGCACGTCGAACGCGAACTCGTCGTAGCCTCCGTAGGGCAGCAGCTTCCGCACATCGTGCGCCACGCCGGAGGCCCGCAGCACCGGCCCCGTCGCGCACCGGGCGATCGCCTCCTCCCGGGAGAGCACGGCGACCCCCTCGGTGCGCTCGCGCCAGATCAGGTTGTCGTTGAGGAGGCGCTCGTACTCGTCCACGCGCCGGGGAACCTCGTCGAGCCACCTCCGCGCGGCCGGGACGAACTCCTCCGGCAGATCGGCGGCCACCCCCCCGATCCGGAAGTAGCCGGGCATCATCCGCTGCCCGGAGACCATCTCCGAGAGGTCGAGAAACCGCTCGCGGTCGGCGAAGCAGTACATGAAAGCGCTGCTCACGTTGAGGTCGAGCGCCGCCGAGCCGAGGTAGATGAGGTGGCTCGCGATCCGGTTGAGCTCGCACAGGAGGATGCGGATGACGCGCGCGCGGGGCGGTGGCTCGATCCCGAAGAGCCGCTCGACCGAGAGGCAGTAGGCCATCTCCTCCAGGTAGCTCGCCACGTACTCGACGCGGTCCACCAGCGTGATGTTCTGGTGGTAGGTCCGCGTCTCCATCTCCTTCTCGATGCCGGTGTGGAGATACCCGACGACCGGCGTGCAGCGGCGGATCGTCTCCCCCTCGAGCTCCAGCACGAGGCGCAGCACCCCGTGGGTGCTGGGGTGCTGCGGCCCCATGTTGAGGGCCAGGGTCTCCCGGGTGGCCTCGCTCATCCGGGCACCGGGGGCGTCTCGCCGCCCGATCCCGATGGGCTGTGCGGTGAGAAGTAGGGGATGATCTCGCTCGGGACCTTGGGCCGGTGTCCCTTGAACTCCACCGGCTCCTCGAACAGCGGGACGTCGCGCCGCAGCGGGTGCCCCTCCCAGTCGTCGGGCATCAGGATCCGCCGGAGATCGGGGTGCCCGTCGAACACCACCCCGAACATGTCGTACACCTCGCGCTCCGGCCACGCGGCGCCCGGGTACACCTCCACGGCGCTCGGGAGACGCGGGGGATCGCCGTCGACCCGGACCTTCACGGTGAGGCGGTCGCTGCCCCCGGCCTGGCCCAGGAGGTAGACGACCTCAAAGCGCGGCGACGCGGGCCGCCGGTCCCACGCGGTCAGGTCCACCAGGCTGTCGAGGGACACGCGCTCCGCCGCGGCACGGAGCACCTCCAGCAGGATCCCCGGCGTCACGTAGAGCACGGCGCGGCCCCCCTCCTCCTTGGGGGTCGCCAGGCCCCACGGGACGTGCGGGCGCAGCCGCTCGAGGATCGACGCCGGGGCCATGGGTATCCGGTGGCTCAGGGCGCCCGGGTCGCGGGCGGGCGGGGGGCAACCGTCTCTCGCTGTCCCTGGGCGATCTTCTCCTGCAGGAGCCGGAGGCCGTGCAGCAGCGCTTCGGGGCGCGGCGGGCACCCGGCGACGTACACATCGACCGGGACGATCTTGTCCACGCCCTGCACGACGGCGTAGTTGTTGTAGAGGCCGCCGGTGCTGGCGCAGTCCCCCATCGCGATCACCCATTTGGGCTCCAGCATCTGGTCGTAGATGTGGCGGACCACCGGCGCCATCTTCTGGCTCACGCGGCCGGCGACGATCATGAGGTCCGACTGGCGGGGCGAGGCACGGAACAGCTCCGAGCCGAAGCGGGCGATGTCGAAGCGGGAGGCGGCCGTGCACATCATCTCGATCGCGCAGCACGCCAGGCCGAACTGCACCGGCCACACGGAGCTCTTGCGCGCCCACGCGACGATCCGGTCCACGGTGGTCGTGAGCACGTTGCGCTCGACGTCGCGCTCCGACGCGATCACTCCCATTCGAGCGCCCTCCGCTTGAGGAGGTACAGGTAGCCGATCGCGAGCAGCGCAAGGAACGTGAACATCTCTCCGATCCCGCGCGCGCCGAGCTCCCGCACGAGCACCGCCCACGGGTACACGAACACGATCTCGACATCGAACAGGATGAACAACATCGCGACGAGGTAGTACCGGACCGGCACACGTTCCCGGGCGCTGCCGATCGGCCAGACGCCGGACTCGTAGGGCAGCACCTTCTCGACCGTGGGCCGGCGGCCGCCCACGAGCATGTGCAACCCCAGCACGGCGGCGGCGAGCAGCACAGCGAGCACGAGGTGCACGAGGACGGGGGCGTAGCCGGATAGCATCGACGATGCTCAACTCCCTTGTAATGATCGCAGAAGGGCCCTGGGCTGTCAACGCACGCGGCCGGTCCGCGGCGGCCCTCGCCTCGCCCGCCAGGCCGGCGGCCGCGAACCTGTCGCGGCGCGTTCCCGGCCGGTTACGCGGCCTGGCGGAGGCCGGTCACCACGTCGCGGAGCGCCTGCAGCGCGTACCCCACGTCGGCGTCGCTCGTGCCGCGGCCGAGCGTCAGCCGGACCGCGCCGGCCGCCACCTCCGCGGGCAGGCCGAGGGCCAGGAGCACGTGCGACGGCTCCAGGCTGCCGGAGGTGCACGCGGACCCGGAGCTCGCCGCGACGCCGCGCAGGTCGAGGCCGATGACGAGCGACTGGCTGTCCGTTCCCTCGAACGACAGGTTCACGTTGTTGGGCAGGCGCCGCCCGGGGTCGCCGTTGAGGCGGGCCCCGGGAATCGCGAGCGCCTCGCGGATCATCCGGTCCCGCAGCGCGCCAAGGCGGGCGCTCTCGCGGTCCATCTCCTCGCGCGCGATCCGCAGCGCCGCGCCGAACCCCACGATCCCGGGCACGTTCTCCGTGCCGCCGCGCCGGCCCCGCTCGTGGCTCCCGCCGTGCTGCGTCCGCGTAAGCGGCGTCCCGGAGCGCACGTACAGCGCGCCTACGCCCTTGGGCCCGTACCGTTTGTGCGCCGACATCGAGAGCAGGTCGACGCAGAGGTCGTCGACGTGAACCGGCAGCGCCCCCACCATCTGCGTGGCATCGGTGTGGAAGGGGATCCCCCGCGCCCGCGCGATGCGGCCGATCTCGGCGACCGGCTGGAGCGTGCCGATCTCGTTGTTGGCGGCCATCACGGAGACGAGCACGGTGTCGGCGCGCAGCGCCCGCCCCACGTCCCCGGGGTCCACGATGCCCCGCCCGTCCACCGGCACGTACGTCACCTCGTAGCCCCACCGCTCGAGGAAGCGGCAGGCTTCGAGGACCGCGTGGTGCTCGATCGTGGAGGTCACGATATGGCGTCCGCGCCGCTCCAGGGCCAGGGCGACGCCCAGCACGGCGAGGTTGTCCGCCTCGGTCGCGCCGCTCGTGAACACGATCTCGGCCGGCTGCGCGCCGATCGTCGCGGCCACCTCGGCGCGTGCGCTCTCCACGGCGTCGCGGGCCTCCTGCCCGAAGCGGTGGAGGCTGCTCGCGTTGCCCGCCCGCTCGGTGAAGTACGGCACCATCGCGCTGAGGACCCGCGGATCCACCGGGGTCGTCGCGGCGTGGTCCATGTAGACCCTGGGCGTCCCGGTCTCCTGTCCCATCTCGGCGCCTCGGACGAAGTATCCCGTTCCCAGTGTAGCGCAGCGCGGCCGGCGCGCTCAACCGCGGGAGCGGCCCGGCGGCCCGGCCGAGGGTCCCCGCCCGGCCCCGGCGCTCCCTCTTACCGGTCCGGCGGCGGATCGGGCCGCGGGGGGCGGGGCCTGCCCTCCGCTCGCCGCCGACGCGGCGTTCGGCTGGGAGCGGCGCTCGGCCCTGCGGTCGAATCCCTCCCCCGACGGGAAGCCAAAGGCAGCTCCCGCGCGCCCTCCAGCTCCCCCCGGACCGACGAGATGGGCACTACCGCCTCACCCCGACGACGATCGCCCACCGGTGGAGAAAGCGGATCCGCTCGCCCTCGGCCTCCGGCGCCATCCCCGCGAGGTCCCCGGGCTGCGTGTCGAGCAGCATCTGCCGAACGCGCGCGACGACATCGGGCGGGCTCTGCGCGATCCGGCACCATTCCTCGAACTCCCGGTGAAGCACTCCCGTGGCGCGGCCCGCGGGGACGAGCCCGGCGCCGGCGAGCAGGTCGACCAGGCCGTCGAGGCTCAGCAGCTCCACGTGCGCGGGATCGCGGAGGCGCTCGATCGCGTTCTGCCGGGCCCGCCGCGCGGCGTCCTCGGACCCCACGAGATCGCCGACCGCGAGCCGGCCGCCGGGCCGGCAGACCCGGGCCATCTCCAGGACGACCCGCCGGGGATCGCCGAAGTGGTGGACCGCCCACGTCGAGCAGACCAGCGTGAACGCGCCGTCACGGAACGGCAGCCGCTCCGCTTCTCCCCGCACGAGGCTGACACCCCGGCCCCGCGACCGTGCGCGCGCCTCGCGCAGCATCGCCATCGTCAGATCGAGCCCGATGGCCTGCCGGACGAGAGGCGCGAACGCCGTGAGCACCGCGCCGGGTCCGCAGGCCACATCCAGGACGACGTCGTCCGGCACCGGCGCGGCGAGGCGCCGCAGCGCCTCGTTCTGGGCACGCCGTTCGGCGATCCCGCTCGATGCGTACACGCGCGCCGTCCGGCTGAACCGCTCCTCGTTGGCCCGGCGCACCCCGTCGCTCATCCGAGGGGCACCATCGCACGGGCCCGGCCGCTGAACGTCGCCACCTCGGTGTAGCCGACGTCGCGGGCGATCCGCGCTGCGCGGTCGAAGTCGCGGCCCACGTCCTCGGGGCTGTGCGCATCCGAGTTGACCAGCGTCGGCACCCCGGCCCGCCAGCACGCCTCGAGGAGCGGTCGGGCGGGGTAGGCCTCGCGCGCCGGCTTCCTCCAGCCGGCGGTGTTGATCTCGGCGCACGTCCCGGCCGCCGCGAACGCCGCGGCCGCGCGATCGTACAGGTCGGCCAGGTCTGCGTCCGGCCGGTAGCCGGCGACCTTGATCACGTCGGGGTGGCCGATGAAGTCGAAGAGCCGGGTCTGCGCCGCCTCCTCGATCAGCCGGAAGTACCGCCGGTACGCGTCCAGGACATCGCGGCGCTCCCACGCTTCGATCCGCGAGAGGTCGTCGAACCCCCACCACGGCTCTCCCCGGCGCTGCGGCGGAAGCCAGTGCACCGATCCGATGACAAAGTCCCACGGATAGGCGCGCACCACACGCTCCAGCGCGGCCTCGTAGCCGGGCAGGAAATCGGCCTCCACGCCGAGCTTGACCGGCAGCCCCGCGCGGCGCGCCTGCTCGATCAGCCGGACGTAGTCCTCGAGAGACTCGGTGCACTGGGCGTCCACCCAGCCCCCGACGGCGTCGCGCGGCGGGTACATCGCCCGGCACTCGCGGAACCGGTGGGGGTGCTCGCTGAAGCCGATCTCCGTGAGGCCACGCGCGCGTGAGGTCTCCACGAAGCGTCCCAGCCACTCGAGCGTCCACGGGCCACGCTCCAGGTGCACGTGGTAGTCCGAGCGCACGGGGGCGGCGGGCGGCATGCCGGATCAGGCGGTCCCGGTCCGCACGCGCCGCGCGAACGTCGTCGCGTCCGGGTGATCGCTCTCGAGCAGGTCCCGGGCCACGGCCTCCTGGTCGTACGCGACGCGCGCGATCTCGGCGGTCCACCGGCCGTCGCGCAGCGTGAAGACCGCCCAGGCCGGCCTGGGATCGCCGTCGAACGGGAACCCGACGCTGCCGACGTTGACGACGAGACCGCGGTCCACCGCGCGCACATACGGCCGGTGGATGTGCCCGTACGCGAGCGTGCGGGCCCGGGCCTCCTCGAGGGCTCCGGCCAGGACGGCCGGCGGCGCGTCCGGCATGATGGACTCGGTGGTGCTCCGGGGCGTCGCGTGCACTACGACGAGCGGCGGCCCTGCGGGCGGCTCGACGCGGTACGAACGGGGCAACCCGCGAAGGTAGTGCAGGTGTTCCGGCAGCAGAAGCCGGCGCGTCCACTCGACCGTGGCGCCGGGGCCCCCGGCCAGGCCCGCGACCCACTCGTCCGTGTTGCCGACGACGGTCGGATACGCTTCCTCGAGCAGGAGCGCCATCACCTCGCGCGGGCGGGGCCCCCCGAATACGAGGTCCCCGGCGTTGATCACCTGATCGAACGGGCCCCGGGCGCGTACCTCCTCGAGCACGGCCGCAAGCGCGGCCAGGTTCCCGTGGACGTCCGAGAAGACCGCGATCCGCATCGGCTCCCTCCCTCGGCCCACCTACCCCACCCCCGCAAATCGCGTTACCACAGCGACTGCCTGGGGCCCCGGAGCGCATCGGCTCCGCTGACACGACTCCAACCCGGGGGCGCGACGGGGCGACCGCTGTGGAGCTCCGGCGTGCTGCGCTACGAGGCGCCGTCGAGCGCCCGGAGCGGGACGCCGAACGCGGCGTCCAGGAACCGCGCGATGATCCGGCCGGTCGCGCCCCAGATCACAGCGCGGCCCGCGGCGTAGAAGTAGATGATCCGCGGGCCTCCGTGGCTCTCCCACACCTCTGTCCGCACGTTGCGTGGATCCAGCAAGACCCGGAGCGGCACCGCGAGCACCGCGCGCACCTCCCGGGCGTTCAGCCGGAGGCGGTGCGGGTACGCGATCGCTCCGACGAACGGGCTCACGAGGTACCCGGAGACGCTCACTTCCTCCTCGCCGAGCCCGCCCAGCACCTCCACGTCTTGGGCGGGCAGCCCGATCTCTTCGTGGGTCTCCCGGAGCGCAGCCGCGAGCGGGCTCTCGCCGTCCTCGACCTCGCCGCCCGGGAACGAGATCTGGCCCTTGTGCCGCTCGACCTCGTCGCTGCGCTTCGTCAGGAGGACCGCCGGCTCGCGCCCGGCGAGGAGGAGGGGAAGCAGCACCGCGGCGCGGCGCAGCCCCCCGGGCGATGGCCCGGTCCGCGGGCGCCGGGCCGCCAGCGCGGCCCGGACGTGGAGGCGAAGCGCGTCCGGATCGTCGAGCAGGTGCGCCACTGCGGCAAGTGGATCGGGCGGAGCGACCACGACGACCTCCTCGGTGCGGAACGATGCCATGATACCACACATCCGCGCGTCTGCGCCGCCGAGGGGCGGCGCCGTCGTCCGACGCGACCCGGGGCGCGGCAGGAACCTCTTCCCGCGTCGCAAAATGTCAGGGGGGTGCACGCTCGCGGACGGAGGGCAGCGATGACCGACCCCCTTGCAGGCCTCGGCACGATGCGCGGGCGGGCGGTCGGCTCGGTGCCGCTGCCCGGCGGCCGGGAGATCACGATCTACGCGGTGCGACCGGTGGCCGCGCTGCTCGCGTACGTCCCCGATGCCGACCGGCTGGCGGCGACCGCGGCCCGGCAGTGCTACACCGCGGGCAGCATCCTCGACCTCCCCCAGCCGCTCCCCCCCAAGACGACGGCGCGCCTCGTCGACAAGGTCGTCTCCGCCGGGCACACGAGCTGCATCGAGCACAACCAGTTCGTCTTCGGCGTGCGGGGTATCTCGCGCTCCTGCTCGCACCAGCTCGTCCGCCACCGCGTCGGCTGGTCCTACGAGCAGCAGAGCCAGCGGTACGTGGACTTCGCCACGCAGGACTTCGTCGAGATCGTCGTGCCACCCACGATCCTCCGGATCCCGCCGATGCTGGAGGCGTTTCTCGAGCCGATCAGGGCGGCGGTGCGCGCGTACTTCCTGCTGCGGGACGAGCGGGTCCACCAAGAGGATGCCCGCTACCTGTTCAACAACGCGTTCGAGACCAAGCTGATCGTCTCCGCGAACGCCCGCGCGCTGCTGCACTTCCTGGAGCTGCGCACGTGCAACCTCGCCCAGTGGGAGATCCGCTGGCTGGCCCACCTGATGCGCGCCGAGCTCGTGCGCGTCGCCCCCGAGATCTTCAAGTTCGCCGGTCCCACCTGCATGACGCAGGGCATCTGCTGGGAAGGCGCCCGCGGGGCCAAGTGCCCGCGCCTCGCCGCGACCGGCGCCGAGCTGCGGGACCGCACGCCGTCGACGACGGTGCAGAGGACATCGCCGGTGCCATAGTGTATAGTCGGTGGGGTATAATCGGGACGACAGAGGCGGCAGAAGGAGGCAAGAGGGATGACGTACGTCATCGCAGAGCCCTGCATCAACGTCAAGGACCGCTCGTGCGTGGAGGTCTGTCCCGTCGACTGCATCCACCCGAAGGCGGACGAAGATCAGGGCGAAGTGCAGCTGTACATCCACCCTGACGAGTGTATCGACTGCGGGGCCTGCGAGTCCGTCTGCCCGGTGACGGCGATCTTCGCGGAGGCGGACGTCCCCGACCAGTGGAAGAACTTCACGGAGATCAACGCGGACTACTTCAAGATGAGCAAGGAGGAGTTCGCGGCCAAGCACGGCCGCGAGCCCTAGCGCGTCCGCGTCTGCCCGGCGCCTGGGGACGACGGGTCGTCCCCAGGCGCCGGTTGCGTTCGTGCGCGACTCCCCGTCCGATCGCCACGGCCCGCGAGACAGGATCCCGCCCGGCGCCTACTCCCCCGGCGCCCCGGCCCGCGCCGCGGTGAGCACCTCGTGGACGACCGCGACCGCCCGCTCGACATCGGCCCGCGAGACGTCCAGGTGGGTCACGGCGCGCATCAGGGTCCGGCCGGCCGCGCCGATCCGGACGCCGCGCGCGAGCAGGCGCGCCGCCACATCCTGCGCCGTGAGGCCGGTCCCGGCCACGTCGAAGAACACCAGGTTCGTCTCGACGTGCGCGGCGTCGATGTGGACGCCCGGGACCTCGGCCAGCCCCCGCGCGAGGACCTTCGCGTTCGCGTGGTCCTCGGCGAGGCGCGCGACGTTGTGGTCGAGCGCGTACAGCCCTGCGGCGGCGATGATGCCGGCCTGCCGCATCGCGCCTCCGAAGAGGTGCTTGTAGCGCCGCGCCTCCGCGATGAACTCGCGGTCACCCGCCACGAGCGCGCCGACCGGGCAGCCGAGCCCCTTCGTCAAGCAGAACGTCACGGAGTCATAGCCCTGGGCCTGCTCCTCGGCCGGGATCCCGGAGGCGACGACCGCGTTCATGAGGCGGGCGCCGTCCATGTGAGTACGTAGGCCGCGGCGCCGCGCGACCCCGGCCACGGCCCGGAGTCGTTCGAGCGGCCAGACGGTGCCGCCCCCGAGGTTGGAGGTCTGCTCGACGCACACGAGGCGCGTGCGGGGGCAGTGCGGATCGTCCCGGCGGATCGCCTCCTCGACCTGCTGCGCCGTGAAGACGCCGCGCTCGCCCGCGAGCGTGTAGAGCATCACGCCGGAGAGCAGCGCCGGCCCGCCGGCCTCGGCATTCACGATGTGCGCGGTCCGGTCGAGGATCACCTCGTCGCCCGGCCGGGTGTGGACCTTCACGGCGATCTCGTTGGCCATCGTCGCCGAGGGAACGTAGAGCGCCGCCTCCTTGCCGAGCAGCGCGGCTACCCGCTCCTGCAGCGCGTTGACCGTCGGGTCCTCCTGCCTCTGCTCGTCCCCGACCGGCGCCTGGGCCATGAACGCCCGCATCCCCGGCGACGGCCGGGTCGCGGTGTCGCTGGACAGATCGATGAGCGCTGGCACCGTCTCCTCCTCCCGTCGCTTGTCGCGCATGTGATCGCCCGGCTACCGCCGCGCCTTCGACTCTGGTGAAAGGTCCAGCCGGGACCCGGCGCAGGATGGTCCGCCGCGCTAGTCCGATCGATTTGGGGACCGCGGGTACCCTCCCGGAAGGGTGGAGGTCGCCGGCGCGCCCTCCTCCCCGCGCTGCAGCGGGGCGAGCAGCGCGGCCACGGCCTCCAGGAATTCCTGGTCGACGCGGCCGAACGCGGCCGGCGTCGTGCTGTCGATGTCGATCTCGCCGATGACCTCGCCGCCGGACCGGACCGGCACGACGATCTCGGACCGGGTCGAGGGGAAGCACGCGAGATACCGCGGATCCGCGCTGACATCGGGCACGATCTCGGTGCGCCCCGCGGCGGCGGCGGCTCCGCACACGCCCGTCCCGATGGGAATGCGGGTGTGCTCCGTTGCCTCGGGGCCCGCCCACGGCCCGAGCACGAGGTCCTGTCCCTCCACCCAGTAGATCCCCACCCACGAGTAGTGCGGGATCTCCCGGTAGAGATACTCGACGATCCGGCCCGTCGCCTCCTCCGGGAGCCGGTGTTGTCCACGATCGACCGGATCTCGGCGAGCGCACGCGCGTAGTCCATCACAGCCTCCCGTGGCGGCCTTCTTCCGTCGCGGCCGGAGTGCCGACCTTTGAAAACAATGCACTATTGTTTCTTTGCCATTGATCCTCCCCTTTGCTACAATACGTATACAGCCGCAGGGAGCATAGGGATGACCTCAACCACCCGACGACAGATTCTTTCCCTCATCAAGCGCAGAGGACCGATGACGGTCCAGGAGCTCAGCCGCAGCCTGGAGATCACGCCGATGGGCGTGCGCCAGCACCTCGCGATCCTCGAGCGGGACGGGCACGTCGCGTCGAGCGGGGTCCGCCGCGGGCAAGGCCGTCCGAGCCGCATGTACAGCATCACGGCCGAGGGCGACAAGATGTTTCCCCGCACCTACGAGCAGATCGCGACGGCCCTCCTCGATGACCTCGCGGCCATGGACGGCGACGCCAAGGTGACAGAGCTGTTCGAGCACCGCCGGAAGCGGCAGGTCGAGCAGTACCGCGGGCAGATGGGCGGCAAGGAGCTCGCGGAGAAAGTCGCGATCCTGGCCCGGCTCCGCGACGAGGAAGGCTATCTCGCGGAGTGCTCGCAACAGGACAAGGATACGTTCGTGCTGATCGAGCACAACTGCGCGATCCGGGCGGTCGCGGACGCCCACCGGCAGGCGTGCGCGTGCGAGCTGGCGTTGTTCGCCGAGGCGCTGGGCGCCGAGGTGGTCCGCACCGACCACATCCTCGCCGGGGCTCCGCATTGCCGGTACGTGATCACGCGTCCGCGCGAGGGCGCCCGGAGGAAGTAGCGCACAGCCGAGGAGGGATCCCGATGGCGACGCTGACCTACTACGGGCATGCCACGTGGGCGCTCGAGACCCGCGGTATTGCGATCCTGATGGATCCCTTCTTCACCGGCAACCCGCTCGCGCCCACGGCCGCGGGGAGCGTGCGCGCGGACTTCATCGTCCTCACGCACGCCCACGGCGATCACTACGGCGACACGATCGAGATCGCCAGGCGGACTGGAGCCACCGTGATCTCGAACTTCGAGATCGTCGCCTACTGTCAGAAGCAGGGCGTCGCGGCCGCGCACCCGTTGCACATCGGCGGCGGGGCCGCGTTCCCGTTCGGCCGGGCGAAGCTCACGATCGCCCACCACGGCTCCTCGTTCCCCGACGGCACCTACGGGGGCCAGCCCGCCGGCATCCTGCTCGAGGTGGAGGGCCGCCGGCTCTATAACGCGGGCGACACCGGCCTCTTCTCCGACATGAGCCTCATCGGCGAGGCCGGCCTCGACGTCGCGTTGCTGCCGATCGGCGACAACTTCACGATGGGACCCGACGACGCCGCGAAGGCCGCGGGCCTCCTGCGCGCCCGCACCGTGATCCCGCAGCACTACAAGACCTGGCCGATGCTCGTGCAGGACCCGGAGCCGTTCAAGCGGATGGTCGAGTCCTCGACGGACTCCCGCGTCGTCATCCTGAACCCCGGGGAGACGTTCGAGATCCGGTAGCCGGCTCAGCGCAGCGGGAGCAGCAGGAATACGGTGATGTCCCACAGGACGTGGGAGACGACGACCGGCGCGATCCGGCCGACCCGCAGGTACGCCCATCCCCAGAACGCGCCGGCCGCGAGCGCGGCCAGGATCAGCATCGCGTTACCGGCGGCCACGTGGACGAGCCCGTAGAGCAGCGTCGCGGCGGCCCAGCCGCGCGCCGCGCCCATCCGCCGGACGAGGCCCCACTGGACGAGGCCCCGCCAGAACAGTTCCTCCCCTGGCCCGATGACGCAGACGAGCGCGAGCCCGATCGCCCACGCCGGCGCCTGCGCGCGGATGCCGTAGACGGCGGCGATCTGCGCGGCGGCCCCCGGCAGCACGAGCCCGGACGCGGCGCTCCCGGCCGCGAAGGCCGCATAGAGCAGCAGGGCCAGCCCGGCGCCCAGCGCTACGTCGGCGGGCCCGGCCCCCTCGCGGCGCGGGAAGTTGCCCCGCAGGGCGAGCGCCAGCGCCCCGAGCGCGCCAACCCCGGCCGTCATCAGAACCCAGAAGTTCGCGGGCTGCCAGGCGAAGATCACGGCCCAGATGGCCGCGGCCAGCGGGATCGCGGCCAGCGCGCCGCGCGCGGCGCGCTCCTCCGTGCGCGGCTGGCGGATGCGGTGGGGACGCGGTGCTAGCGCTCGTGCCAGAGGGTCTGCGGGCGCAGGTTCCGGGAGATCCCGAGCTGGCTCGCCATCAGGGTCGTCCACGAGAGGAACCCCTCGATCATCGCGAGCGCTTCGTCCTCGATCTCGTCGGGGTCCAGGGTCGACTGGTGCGCGTTCCCGAGGAGGTCGCCGATCCCTCCGCAGAACGTCCGGACATCCGTCAGCAACTCCGAGGCGACGCGGCGGGCGACCGTGCCGACCTGGGATCGCGCGGGGGTCGCGCGCAGCCGGGTGCTCTGCGCCTGCGACCACTCCGCGAGATCTTCGAGGGCGTAGACCGCTTCGCCGGGGCCGCGCTCTACGACGACGGAGACGAAGCTCTGGCAGGCGCGCCAGACCTGGCGGATGAGGCTGGCCAGGAAGCGCTTCTCGTAAGCCGTGAACCCCTTGACCGGCTTGGGCACCGTTCCTCCTCCACAGCTCTCCCCGTGAGGGGATTGGGCTTCGACGCCGTCGATCCGGCCTCCTGTGCGCGGCGGGACCCGCGTGGCGCGGGTCCGACCCGGTCCCAGGAGGGCTTGCGGTGAGGCTGAGCGAGATCCTGAAGGACCTAGGCGAGGCTCCGGCGGAGCGCTTCACCCCGGCCCCGTTCCAGCGGGACGCCCTCGAGGCGCTCGAGCGTGGGGACGTCCTCGTCTCGGCTCCGACGGGCAGCGGAAAGACCTGGATCGCGGAGCAGGAGATCGCCCGCCTGCTGCGCCCGACCGTCCCGGCAGGGGCGGCGCGCGCCACGCGGCCCGGGCTGATCTGGTACACGGCGCCGCTCAAGGCCCTCTCCAACCAGAAGTTTCGCCGCTTCCAGTCGATGTACGGGCCGGAGCGGGTCGGGCTCCTCACCGGGGAGCGGCGGGTGAACTCCCGGGCGCCGCTGCTCGTCGCCACGACCGAGATCCTCCGAAACGCGCTGTACGACGCGCCGGAGCTCGAAGCGCCCGAGGTGGCGGTCCTCGACGAGGCTCACTACCTCGCCGATCCCGAGCGCGGGACGGCGTGGGAAGAGATCATCCTGCTGGCGCCCCGCGACACGCGGCTCCTCCTGCTCTCCGCCACCGTCCCCAACGCCGCCGACCTCGCCGCGTGGATGGGCACGGTGCGGGGCCGTGTCCCGGAGGTGATCACCCTCGAAGCCCGCCCGGTCCCCCTCGTCTTCCTGCTCGCCGATGGGGCCGGGCACCTGCTCCCCCCGGAGCCCCGCCATCTCCAAGGCCGCCGCCGGCACCCCCGGTGGCTCTCCACGGTCACGGCCGCGCTGATCGAGCGGCGCCTGACCCCGGCGATCCTGTTCTTTCCGAGCCGGCGTGAGTGCGACGAGGCGGCCCGTCTCCTCGGCTCCCGTCCCGCGCCGGGAGAGGCGGAGCGGGCGTCGCGCCTGCGCGAGTGGATCGCCCGCGTGCCGCAGCTCGCCGGCCATCCGCTGCTGCCTGCCCTCCGCCGCGGCGGCGTGGCCCCCCACCACGCCGGACACCTGACCGCCTGGCGGATGTGCGTCGAGGAGCTGCTCGATGCCGGGCTCGTGCGGCTCGTGTGCGCCACGACGACGCTCGCCGCGGGCCTGGACGTTCCCGCGCGGACCGTCCTGCTCTCCACGCTGTACCGGCACGGGCCGCACGGTCCGGAGCCGCTCACGCCGACGGAGTTCCACCAGATGACCGGCCGCGCCGGGCGGCGCGGCCGGGACAAGCTCGGGGTGGCGGTCATCGGGGCGGACACGCCGGCGGACGCCGAGGAGGGACTTGCGCTCTCGCAGGCGGCGCCGGACCCCGTGCGATCCTCGTTCGTGCCATCCGACGCGCAGGTCCTCAATCTCCTCGCGCACGCCAGCGCCGGGGACGTAGAGACGCTCCTCCGGCGATCGTTCGCCGCGTACCTCAGAGCATCCGACGCCGCCGACGCCCGCCGCAGGCTGGCGGCCCTGCCGCCCGATCCCGTCACGGACCGGCCGTGCGGGGATCGCCTGACGACCCGCCGGCGGTTCGACGCCCTGCTGCGGGACCTGCGCCAGGCGCGACGGCGGAAGGACGCCTCGCCGGGGGAGGTCGCCAGGCTGGGCCACGAGATCGTCGAGATGCCCTGCACCGGCTGCCCGGTCGTTCGCCGATGCCTAGAGACGCTCGCGGATCTCGCCGGGGTCGAGCGGACGCGGCGCGCGTTGACGAGGAGGATCGCTCAGGCGGAGGACGAGGAGGTGATCCAGTTCCGCAGGCGCGCGGGCATCCTCCACGCGCTCGGCTACCTCGACGCCAACTGGCGCCCGACCGCCTGGGGCCGCGTGGCGGCGCGGATCCGGCACCCGCGCATGCTGGTCCTCGCGGAGGCGCTGCGCGAGGGCATCTTCCCGACCGACCCGCGGTCGCTCGCCATCGTCGCCGGAGCCCTGGGCACCGAGCGCGTGCCCGCGCGCGGCGCGGCGCTGCCCCGCGCGGCGGGCCGTGCGATCGGTCGGCGGCGCGCGACCGCGATCTCCGACGCCCGCGCCATGCAGGACGCGCTGTCCCGGGGCGCGCGCGGCGCGCTGGTCGCGCTCGGGCGGATCGCGACGCGCCTCAACGAGCAGCGGCGGGCCGCCGGCGTTCCCGAGGATCCGCTGGAGGAGGAGTTCACGCCCGCCGCCGGCGGGCCGGCGCCGGTGGTGTGGCGCGCGGCCGTCGTCGGCGCGTGGGCCGCCGGCGAGGCGTGGAGCAGCGTGGCCGGCCGGTACGGCGTCCCCGAGGGGGACCTCCAGCGGCTCGTCTGGCAGGCGGCGGAGATCCTCACCCAGCTCGAGGACCTGCCCGGGACCCCGGTGGCCGGGGCCGCGCGCACCGCGCGAGAGGCGCTCCTCCGCCCGCCCGTCGAGTAGGCGCACGGACCGCGCGCCCGGCCGGCACGATCCCGCCTGGTTTCGGCAGGGGAGGCCCTCCAAGCGGGCCGAATCTCTGGTGCAACACGGCAGAACGTCCTCGGCAGGCGAGCCGCCCAACGATGATGGCGTCTACCGGCCCCTTGGCCGGTCTCGCGGTCCTCGACCTCTCCACGATCGTGTCGGGGGGGACGGCGACCTCCATGCTCGCCGACTTCGGCGCGGAGGTGATCAAGGTCGAGCACCCCGGCGGCGGCGACCCGCTGCGGTCGTGGGGACCGTTCCTCTCCGGCCAGTCGGTCTGGTGGAAGGTCGTCTCGCGGAACAAGAAGTCCATCACGCTCGACCTCAGCCGACCCCGGGGCCAGCAGCTCCTCCTGAGCCTGGCCGGGCGCGCCGATGTCCTCGTGGAGAACTTCCGGCCGGGGACCCTCGAGAAGTGGGGGCTCGGGCCCGAGCGGCTGCTCGATGCCAACCCCCGGCTGGTCGTGCTCCGGATCTCGGGATTCGGCCAGACCGGGCCGTACCGCCACCGCCCGGGGTTCGGGACGATCGCGGAGGCGATGAGCGGCCTCGTGGCGCTCAGCGGCTTCCCGGACTCCCCGCCGCTCCTGCCCCCGCTCCCGCTCGCGGACGAGGTCGCGGGCATCGTGGGCGCGATGGCGGCGCTCATGGCGATCTACCACCGGCAGCGGTCCGGCCGCGGGCAGGTGATCGACGTCAGCCTCTACGAGCCGCTGTTCCGCCTCCTGATCCCCTACGTCACCCAGTACCTCACGCTCGGCATCGTGGCGCGCCGCAGCGGGAACGAGTTCCCCGATGCCGCGCCGCGGAACCTGTACCGGGCGCGCGACGGTGGGTGGATCGCGATCTCGGCCACCAGCCAGCGGGTCTTCGAGCGGCTCGCGGCGGCGATCGGCCGGCCGGACCTCATCGAGGACCCGCGCTTCGCGGACAACGCCGCCCGCGTCCGCAACCGCGAGGCGCTGGACGCAATCCTGGGGGAGTGGATCGGCTCCCACACGGAGGACGAAATCCTCGCGCGGTGCGAGGAGAGCGGCGCGGTCGCCGGGCCGGTGTACGACGTCGCCCGGATCCTGCGGGACCCGCACTACGCGGCCCGCGGCGACATCATCCGGGCACCGGACCCCCACCTCGGCGAGATTCCGATGATCGGCGTGGTGCCCGCGCTGTCCGAGACACCGGGGGCGGTCGTCGGCCCGGGGCCCGCGCTCGGCGCGCACAACGCGGAGATCTACGGGGGCCGCCTCGGCCTCAGCGAGGAGGAGCTGGACAGCCTCCGCGCGCAGGAGGTCATCTGAGGCGTCGATGCGGACGGTCACCGCCCAGAGCCTGATCGCGGCGGTCCGCGACCTGTGCATCCGCGTCAACCACGAGATGGGCGCGGACATGCGCGCCGCGCTCGAGCGCGCCCGCGGGCAGGAGGAGTCGGAGGCCGGCCGGGCGGTGCTGGACCGGTTGCTCGAAAACGCCGCGGTCGCCCGCGAGCAGCTGTTCCCGATCTGTCAGGACACCGGCACGGCGTGCGTCTTCGTCGACCTCGGCCAGGACGTGCACGTCGAGGGCGGCGATCTGGAGGAGGCGATCAACGAGGGCGTCCGCCGGGGCTACCGGGAGGGCTACCTGCGCGCGTCGATCGTGCGCGGCCCCCTCGACCGGGTCAACACCGGGGACAACGCCCCGGCCGTCGTGTACACGCGCATCGTGCCGGGCGACCGCGTCCGCCTGTCGGTGCTCGCCAAGGGCGCGGGGTGCGATAACATGAGCCGGCTCGCGATGCTCACGCCGGCGGACGGGCGAGAGGGGGTGCTGCGGTTCGTGGTCACCGCCGTGGCGGAGGCGGGCCCCAACCCGAGCCCGCCGCTCCTCGTCGGTGTCGGGCTCGGCGGGACGTTCGAGCGGGCGGCGCTGCTGAGCAAGCGAGCGCTGCTGCGTCCCGTCGGGGAGCCGAGCCCCGACCCCTCGCTCGCCGAGCTGGAGGCGGAGCTGCTGCGGCGGATCAACGATCTCGGCATCGGCCCGGCGGGGTTCGGCGGGCGGGTCACCGCGCTCGCCGTGCACGTCGAGAGCCACCCCACGCACATCGCCAGCCTCCCTGTCGCGGTGAACCTGGACTGCCACTCGCACCGCGCGGGACAGGTTGTGCTGTGAGACCCGCGACCGGGCGTCCCCGCAGCGTCCGCACGGGCAGGGCCGTCTCCGGTGACCGCGCCGACTGACCTCCGCACGCCCCTCAGCCCTGAGCAGGTGGAGGCTCTGCGCGCCGGCGACAGCGTGCTCCTCTCCGGCCCGCTCTACACCGCGCGCGATGCCGCGCACGCGCGGCTCGCCTCGATGCTCGCGCGCGGCGAGGCTCTGCCGGTCGATCTGCGCGGGCACGTCGTCTACTACTGCGGCCCGACCCCGCCGCGGCCGGGCCGCCCGATCGGGTCCGCCGGCCCGACGACCGCCTCCCGCATGGACCCGTACACGCCGGCGCTCCTCGCCGCCGGGGTCCGCGGGATGATCGGGAAGGGACGGCGGTCCCCCGAGGTCAGGGAGGCGCTCCGGCGCCACCGAGCCGTGTACTTCGGGGCGATCGAGGGGACCGCGGCCCTCCTCGGGGCGCGGGTGCAGGAGGCGGAGGTCGTGGCGTTCCCCGACCTCGGCCCGGAGGCGATCTACCGGCTCGTCGTCGATCGCTTTCCGGTTGCCGTCGTGAACGACGCGCACGGCGGGGACCTGTACGAGGAAGGCCGGGCCAGGTACCAGCGCCGCCCTTCGGGGTGAGCGCGTCGCGCGGGCGGGGTGGAGATTCGATGTAGATTTTCACCGCTATTCCTCCTCGTGTCCGTCCGGCCCGGCAGGACGGCCCCAGCAGCGACCGGGGAATTCCTCGCGACCGCGGGGGCGGCGCCCCGCGGTCGGGCACGCCTGACTACGCCGGCGGCCAGTTGGGCATACAGCGGGCGAAGGGTTCATGCTGAGTTCTGAAAAGCCTCAGGAGGAATCGAGGGACCAAGCAGGAAAGTAACACCAAACCGAATCCGGGCGAAGCCATTTCGAGCGGCATGTCACGCCGCCCGCAGTCCTTTCTCCACGAGCATGCCGACGATGCGTTGGCCGGAGCGAGGACGGGGGGAGAAGTCAGCTCGACGGGGTTAGAGTAGCGTTGTCCTCAGCGTGCCTCCTGGCAATCGAGCATGCTGGGGCAGGGATTTGGTCGCTGTCCTGACCGGTTCCCGTGCGCGTTGTCCTGCACACTTCGAGCATGCCGGGTAGCGAGGGAGCGTAAAGAGATCGTCTGCTTCGCCCGGATTCGGCGAGATCATCCCTCCTGACACATGCCGGAGCTTTTCGGCGCCCTGCCCCGCGCAACCCAGCGCTTCTGCGCCGCGTGCGTCCTCCTGTATCTGGCCACAGCCGCGTGGGCGCTTCCCCACACCGACCCGGGCGTCGCCGCGGGGCTGACCGCGATCTTCGCGGCGACCGGGCTCGTGCGTCCGGTAGCGAGCCCGTTCGGCGGCATCACCGACCCCAACATCGGCGTGATCATCGTCGCCGCGCTGCTGTGGAGGCCCCCCGAGGTGCTGCTCGGCGTCGGGATCGGGTCGTTTATCGGCCTGCTCGCGTTCCGCAGGACCGAGCTGTGGCGCGCGGCGATCAACGGTGCGGGCTGGGGCCTCCCGGCCGCGGCGTCGGCGGCCGCGGCGCAGCTCGTATCGCCGGCCGCACCCCGGGGCATCGCACCGCTGATCCTCGGCGCGGCGATCGCCGTCGCCACGTACCGCTCGGCGAACACCGCCATCTTCGCCGCCTACCGCAGCACGCGCTTCGGCCGCCCGCTGATGCCGGAGTGGCTGCAGACCATGGCGTTCCAGTGGCCGAGCCAGTTGCTCTCGGCGCCGCTCGCCGTCGTGCTGGCGCTCGTGAGCGACCGGGCGGACACCACGTGGGCGGGCCTCGGGTTCACCGGCCTGTACGTCGTCGCGCTGCCGCTGGCCCGCCAGGAGTACGCCTACTACAACCGGTCGCGCGAGATGCTGGACGAGACCGTGGAAGCGGTCGTGCGGGCGCTCGAGGGCGCGGACCCCGGCGCCCGGGAGCACGGCGACCGCGTGAGCGCGCTCGCGGCCGAGACGGGGCGCCGGCTCGGGATGTCGGAGCATCGGCTCACGGCGCTGCGGCTCGCGGCCCTGCTGCACGACGTCGGGCTGCTGGCCGGGCAGGACGCGGAGACCCCGGAGGAGCACCACGCGGCGATCGGGGGACGCGTGCTGGCCCAGTTCCCGGACCCCCTCATCGGGGAGTTCGTGCGCGGGCACCACGAGCGGTGGGACGGCGAGGGGCTCCCGGGTCACCTTAGGGGCGCGGCGATCCCGCTCGGCTCGCGCATCCTCGCCGCTGCGGAGCTGTACGACACGGCCCGCGCCGGCCTCGGTCCGTTCGGCGGCCCCAGGTCGCACGAGGAGGCGGCCGAGTATCTCGCGTCCCTCGCGGGCACGGTGCTCGACCCGCGCGTGGTGACGGCGCTGCTGCAGGCGGCGAGCGATCTCGACAGCCCCCTCACAGGCCCGCCGTGACCGCGTACGGCCTCTGGAGCCGGCAGACCGAGCGCGGCGTCGTTCTCCCCGAGATACTGGGCGCGGTCGCGATCCTCATCCTGGTGGCGGCGATCCGCATCGCGGCGGCCGCCCAGGTCCCCGCGGTCATCATAGTCGCGATCGCCACGGCCGTCCTGGACCGGTTCCCCATCTATCTGGACCCGATCGGGGAGCTGCCGCTCTCCGGCGTGATCACGATCCCGACGCTCGTCCTCTTTGGCTGGCCCGCGGCGGTCACCGGGGCGGCGCTCGCGGTGGTGCCCTCGCTGTTTGCGCGGCCGGCCAGGGCGGTCCTGACGGACGGGGCCGACCGGGTGATCCGGCTCGCCGCCGCCGCGGTAGCCGTGGCCGCCGCCCCGATCCCGGGCCCGTACGCCGAAGTCGGCGCGGCGATCGTGGCGGCCGTCACCACGGTGACGCTCCGGATGCTCGCGATGGCGGTGCGGCTGCATCTCGACGAGGGGATCGCGTGGTCGCGGGCGCTCTCTTACCTCGCGGCGGCCACGTCCCTCCACCATGTGGTCGTGCTGGTCGTCTCGGCCGTCACGGTCTGGACCGTCGTGCAGGACCCGTCCCCGGCGGACCGGCTCCTCGTCCCGACGCTCGCCGCGGCGGCGACGCTGCAGCTCTACCTCCCGCGGGTCCTCCGGGGCCAGGAGCAGCGGCGGGTGCTCGCCGCCGTGTCGGTGCTGGCCGCCGCGGTGGACGCAAAGGACTCCTACACGGCCGACCACTCCCAGTCCGTCGCCCGGCTGTGCCAGCGGGTGGCCCGGGTGCTGGGCCTGGCCGAGCCCGAAGTGCACAAGGTCTACCTCGGCGGCCTCCTCCACGACGTCGGAAAGACGGTCGTGCCGCCGGAGGCGCTCCGCAAGGCAGGACCGCTGACCCCGGAGGAGATGGAGGTGGTGCGGTCGCACGCCGATGCGGGCGCGCGCATCGTGCGGAGCATCCAGGGGCTCGCCGAGATCGCGCCGATCGTCGAGGCCAGCCACGAGCGCTTCGACGGCGCCGGCTATCCCAGGGGGCTCGCGGGCGACGACATCCCGCTCGCCTCCAGGATCATCCTCGCCGTGGACGCGTACAACGCGATCACCACGGACCGGCCCTACCGGCCGGGCCGGCCCCCCGCGGTGGCGGTGCGGGAGCTCGAAGCGCACGCCGGCACGCAGTTCGATCCCCGGGTGGTTCGGGCCCTGCGCGCCGCGCTCGGCATGCCGGGCCCGCCGCGGGAGGCACCTGCGCGGCCGACCTGGGCGACCCTGCTCCGACGGCCCGCGTTTACGCTCCTGTGGGCGGGCGAGATGGTGAGCTTCGTCGGAGACAACATTTTCTTCGTCGCGCTCACGCTGTGGGTCCTCAAGCTGACCGGGTCGGCCACGATGGTCGCCGCGGCGCTCGTCGCCGCGACGATCGGGCAGGGGCTGCTCGGGCTGCTCGCGGGCGCGCTCGCCGACCGGACGGACCGGCGGGCGGTCGTCATCGCCACGGACATCGGCCGCGCGGCGGTCGTGGCGGCCCTGCCCCTCGCCCTCACCCGCTCGATCCCGGCGGGGTTCGGGCTGCTCGTGATCCTGAACGTCGGCACCGTGTTCTTCCGCACCGCCATCTTCGCGCTGATCCCGTCCGTCGTGCCGCGAGACGAGCTGGCCACGGCCAACGCGCTGTTCCAGACGACGCAGCGGGTCGCCGAGATCGTCGGCGGGGTGGCGGGCGGCGCGCTCGTCCTGCGCCTTGGCTTCCATCTCGTCTTCTACCTGGACGCCGCGACGTTCATCGTCAGCGCCGCCTGCGTCGGCCTGATGCCGCTCGCCTGGCGCGCCGGATTGGGCGTGGCGCCGCCCCAGAGGCTCTCCGCCGACATCGCGGAAGGCCTCCGGTACATCTGGCAGGTCCCGTTGCACCGCCTGCTGGCGCTGCTGGCCGTGACCGGCTACCTGACGCTGGCGTTCGACGCGCTCCAGGCGCCGATGGTGGTGAAGGCCGCCGGACTCTCGGCGGTCGCGTACGGGGCGATCAACAGCGCGCTCGGGGCCGGCAAGCTCGTGGCGGCGACGGTCTTGATCGCCGGGGGGAAGCGGTGGGCCACGACCTCCTTCGTCGCCGCCATGTTCCTCGTCACTGCGATCGCGACCGCCCTCTTTGGGTCCACGACCCGGTATCCGGCGCTGCTCGCCGCCGCGTTCCTCTTTGGCGTGGGGAACGTCTCCACGTACATCGCCAACGCGACGCTGTCCCTCGCCAACGTCCCCTCGGAGCTCTCCGGCCGGCTCATGGCCAGCCGGCAGGTGTTCATCAACGGGACGACGCTCGTGGGGATGCTCGTCTTCGGCCGCCTCGCCGACGCCGCCGGGCCGCCGACGGCCCTGATCGCGCTCGGCGCGACGGCGGGCTTCGGCGTCGCCGCGGTGTGGCTGGGGATGGGCCGTCACGTGGAGGAGCGCGCGCTGTCGGCGCCGGGTGGCGCGGCCGAGTAGAGCGGGGTCCTCAGGGCGGCCGGGACCCTGTTATGCGACGCGGATGGCAGGGTTTCGCAGCACCCCGATCTCGTCCGCCCCGATCTCGATGAGGTCCCCCTCCTCGCAGGCGAACTCGTCCGGCGGCACGATGCCGGTGCCGGTGAGGAGCACCGCGAGCGGCGGGATGTCGTTTGCCCGCCGCAGGTACGCGACGAGTTCCGCGATCGGGCGGCGCAGCCGGCTCGTGCTCGTCTCGCCGTAGAACACCGCGCGCCCGCCGCGGGTGACGCGGCACCACAGGCGCAGGCGGCGCTCGACCGGCTCGTCCGTGAGCAACACGACCGGGCCCAGGGCGCAGCAGGCCCGGTAGATCTTGGTCTGCGGCAAGTAGAGCGGGTTCTCGCCCTCGATGTCGCGCGCGCTCATGTCGTTGCCGAGGACGTAGCCGAGCACCCCTCCCGCGCCGTCCAGCACGACACCGAGCTCCGGCTCGGGGACGGTCCAGCGGGAATCGGCGCGGACGCCCACCGGCGCGTTCGGCCCGGCGCAGCGGGACGGGGTCGCCTTGAAGAACAGCTCCGGCCGCTCCGCCTCGTAGACCCTGTCGTAGACGCCGGCGGTCGTCGTCTCCGCGAGGCGGGCCTCGCGGCTGCGCTCGTAGGTGACCCCGGCCGCCCACACCTCGGGCGGCACCACCGGGAGCAGCAGGTGCGAGCGACCGGAGTCCGGCGCCCGGTCCAGCTCGCGGTACGGAAGCCCGCCGCCACGCCGCGCCCGCTGCGCCGCCTCGCGAGGGGTCACGCCGGCGCGGCGCGCGTGTTCCACCAGGTCGTCGAGGGAGGTGAGCGGAGCCCCGTCGGGGGCGAGGAGCTCATGGACGGCATCGTGCGCGCAGACGCCGAGGCGCGGGCCCCGGCCGGGGAGCCAGTACCGGGCGACCCGCATGCTCCTACCGGAGGCCAGCCAGCATCGGCTCGACGTCGACCCGCTCGAGCTCCGCCGGCCACATCGGCAGGCGGCGGGCGTCGCCCTTGGGGCGCGGGTGGCGGTACACGATCCCCACCGGCAGCTTCGCGCGGCGCTCGAAGTCCCGGATCAACTGCCAGGCCGCGTCCGCGCTCTCCACGTCGTGGTCGGCCGGGACCGGCTCGACGTGCGCCCGGAACCAATCGTAGGTGTTGAACTTGTTGTACGTCACGCAGGGCGAGAAGTCGTTCACCACCGCAAATCCGCGGTGGCGCACGGCCTCGACGAGCACCTCGGTCGCGTGCTTGGGATCGCCGGAGAACGACTGCGCGATGAACGTCGCCCCGGAGGCGAGCGCGAGCTTCACCGGGTCGAGGAACGGCGGGTGCTCCTCGGACGGCACCCAGTCGGGCTGGCCGAGCCCCGCCGACGGCGAGTCCTGGCCCTTGGTCAGCCCGTAGACGCCGTTGTCCATGATCACGAGCGTCACGTCGGGATCGCGCCGGCAGGTGTGCACGAAGTTCTCCACGCCGATCGCCAGCGTGTCGCCGTCGCCGGCGAGCGCGATCACGGTCAGCTCGGGGTTGGCCATCTTCGCGCCGAGCGCGTACGCCAGCGCGCCGCCGTGCGTGCCGTAGAACGAGTTGCCGTTGAGGTAGTTGCGGATCTGGCCCGAGCACCCGATGCCGCCGACGAGCAGCACCTCAAACGGCGTCAACTCGAGCGCGGTGAGTGCGGCCTTGAGCGCGTTGAGCACCGCGTAGTCGCCGCAGCCGGGGCACCACTGGATGCGGTGCCGCGGCGTGGCGTTCTGGTCCCAGATCGTCTTGGCGCCCTCAGGCATCGACGCCCACCTCGACCATGACGGGCTCCGTGCCGCCCAGGCGCACGGTCACGGCCCCGTTGTGCGTCACCTCGTGGACCGCGCGGACGACCTCCGACGGGTACAACGGGCGGCCGTTGTACTTGAGCACGCGCCGCGTCGGAACCAGACAGTGCGCCTGGATCACGTCGGCAAACTGCCCGAGGTAGTTGTGCTCGACCACCACGACCGGTCCGCCCGCCTCGAGCAGAGGCTTCGCCAGGTGCGTCGGGAACGGCCACAGGTGCGTGAAATGCACGACCGTGGCCTGGACCCCCTCGGCGCCGAGGCGCCGCTGCGCCTCCAGGAGCGCCGGCTTGGTGGCGCCCCAGCCGACGAGGATCGGGCCCCGGCCGGGGATCCCGTGCACCTGCGGCGGCCGGGCGTCGCGCTGCAGGTACGTACCCATCTTGCGCATCCGCTTGTCCATCATCGCGACCCGCTTCGGCGGATCGGTCGTGACGAACCCGAACTCGTCGTGCTCGGTGCTGTTGACCTTGGCGACCGCGCCGCGCGTGCCGGGCACGAGCCGCGGCGAGATGCCGTCCTGCGTCATCCGGTACCGCGCGTAGCGGTCCCCGCGGACATCCGCTTCCGTGGCGAGGAATCGCTGCACGGCGCGCGGCCCGGCGCGGAAGGTCGCTTCCGGCAGCGTCATGCGGCCTTCGCTCAGGTTGAGGTCCGTGAGGAAGAACACCGGGCACTGGTAGACGTCCGCGAGGCGCACCGCGTCCAGCATGAGCGTGTAGCACTCCTCGATCGTCGAGGGCGCGAGCACGATCCGCGGGATCTCGCCGTGGCCGCCGGTCGTCACGAGGAACAGGTCGCCCTGCTCGGCCTTGGTCGGCATCCCGGTCGACGGCCCCGCCCGCATCGCGTCGACGATCACGAGCGGCGTCTCGGTGATCCCCGCCACCCCGAGCTCCTCCACCTTGAGCGAGAGCCCGGGCCCGCTCGTCCCCACCATGCTCAGCACCCCGGTCGCGCTGGCGCCGAGCGCCGCTCGGATCGACTCGCGCTCGTTGGCGCCCTGCAGCGCGCGACCGCCGTAGCGCGGCAGATGCGCCTCCATGAACTCCAGGATCGAGGATGCGGGCGTGATCGGGTACCCGGCGTAGAAGCGCACGCCGGCCTGGATCGCGGCGATCGACAGCGCCTCGTTGCCGCCGATGTAGACGCGCGCGGGCGCGCCGGGCACCGCCTCCAGCCGGTAGCCGACCGACGTCCAGCCCCGCTCCCGCAGGACCTGCTCGACGACCGCCCGCCCCCGCCGGGCCGCCTCGAGGTTGAGGTCGACGAGCGCCGGCCCCTTGCGGCCGAACCGCTGCTCGAGGAGCCGCCGGAGCTGCTGTTCGTCCTGGTCGAACTCCAGCAGCCGGAACAGCGCCCCGGTCATGACCACGTTCTTCACGACCTCCTTCTTGAGGTCGCGCTGCGCGATCTGGCGCGCCGGGATCGGGAACACCCGCACGCCGCGGGATTCCAGGTCATCGGTGGGCACCGGGCCGCTCGAGCTGTCGTAGAGGAGGACGCCGCCGTCCACCAGGTGGCGGGCGTGGCGCAGGATCGTGTCGCGGTTCGGCTGCTCGGGCGCATCCGGGTTGGCATCGTACTCGAGCCCCACCAGGATGTCGATCGCTTCATCGCCCCAGGACAGCGCCGGCGCCGCCGTGATCATCAGGGGATCGTACTGGTGGGCGCCGTAGATCGTCGAGGCAAACCCGCGTTCCACGCCCATCACGTGGAGCCCGCACCGCGTGAGGATCCGGCCGACGATGTCCGTGATCGTGGACACGCCGTCTCGGAGCTGCACGCCGCCGACCAGCAGCTTCATCTGGTTGACGATCATCGTGTGATGCTGCCTCCTGGGGAGCCGCAGGGCGGACGCGTGCCACGCACCCGAGCGTCGCGGCTCGAGCTTCTGGTGCCAGCATTTTATGGTAGCACGTCCGGCGCCAAATCGCTATCGCCGTCAGGGAAAACGTTCGCGGAGGATGGGGCGATGCCCTCGCCGCGACGCGCGGTTCGTGGGGGTCACCGCCCGGCGGGCGCGGAGCGCCCGATACGGGCCGGGTCCGCAGGGATCCGCCTGCGGACCCGGACGATGCGGGCAGGGCGCGGCTACTTGATGGCGGCTTTCAGCTCCTTTGCGGGCGTGAACCGCGGAACCGTCCGTGCCGGGACCTTCACGGGCTCGCCCGTCTGGGGGTTGCGGGCCACGCGCGCCTTCCGCTTCAGCACGCGGAACGTCCCGAACCCAGGGAACCGGACCCGGTCGCCCTTCTTCAAGGCGGCCGTCAAGAGGCTGGTCACTTCGTCCACGATCCGTCCCGCCTCGGCTCTGCTGACCGTCCTGTCTCGCGACGAGAGTTTCTCGGCGAGCCGCGCCGCGAACTGTGCCTTCGTCATACGTCCCTCCTGCCCCAGGCGTATCAGACCCGTTTCGGCAATAGGGTCTTCGGGGGGTACCCGCCGTTTCCTCCCGCGGCGAGGCCGGGCCGGGCCTTATTTTTCAGGCCTCCGGGGGCCGCCCCGCGCGACCGCCGGTCGGCCGCACCCCGGGGATGTCACCGCCACGCGGTGCGCTGCCAGTTGTCCCGGGCGCCCGCCGCCGCCGTCCACGGCGGAAGGTCGACCAGCAGGCGCTGCGAGAGGGCGTTCACATACGGCTCGTACATCGCCCGCAGCTCCGCGAGCCGTCCGAGCGCCGCCGCGTCGGCGCGCAGCGGCACCCCCGCGGCTCGGAGCAGCTCCTCGAGGCCCGCGAGCGCGTCCCGGGACAGGCGATCGGTCCCGAGCGCGCGCGGTGGTGCGCTCAGCACCTGGCAGAGGTCCACGACCGCGTGCCGCGCCATCGCGAACGTCAGCTCGGCCAGGCGGACCGGCGCCCCCTCCACGCACGCGATCGCGAGCGCGCACACGTCCAGCACAGCCGTGAGCGCCGCGAGCCACGACTGATTGTCGTGCTGGGACCGAAAGTAGGCGAGCACGGGGTACGAGATGTGCGACTCGAGCAGCTCGGCCGACCAGCGCTCCCACTCCTGCAGGAACGGGCCCAGGAGCGCGCACGCGTCCGCGCCGAGGCGGCGCACGAGCTCGCCCGCGGCCGGCGGGGACCCCGCCCACGCGTCCAGCATCGAGATGCGCACCTCGCGCCGGGAAAAGGCCTGGTACAGCACGGGCAGGTACGAGATGACCATTGCGAGGAACCCGAACCCGAGCCCCGACTCCGCCACCACGAGCCCCCGAGCGGCGGGCGAGTTGGGGGCGACGTCGCCGAGCCCGAGCGTGAAGAACGTCGTCCCGCTGAAGTAGAGGTCCGTCCCCATCCCCGCGAGGCGCCCGGGATCCCGCACGCGCGAGCCCAGCCTCCACTGCAGCATCCCGAAGCCCACGATGAGCCCGGCGGCCCAGACCATCAGCAGCACGAGGACTACGAGGGGCCCGAAGAAGCTGAGGTAGGTTTCCCGCGGCCGCCGCGCGGGGATCCGGCGGACGAGCGCCGACCACACGGCCCACGCATAGGCGACGACGAAGCGCGTCAGCCGCACCCTCCGTGTGACGCGCCGCGGCAGCACGATCGTCTCGAAGGCGTCCCAGAGGATCACACAGATCACCAGAGCTCCGAGGATCCCGACGAGCGCTGCCATCGAGAGGGCGGGCCGGGCTAGAGCGGCGCCCCGGCGTCGACGGGCTGCGGCGAGAGGACGCCTCGCTCGGGGGTCGCGCCGATGCGCACGACGAGCGCGACCGCGAGCAGGCACAGGGCGCCCGCCGCGAGGAAGCCCGCCTGGTAGGAGCCGAGCCACGTGCGGACCGCACCCGCGCCGAACGCGGCGGTCGCGGCGCCGAGCTGGTGCGCGGCGACGATCCAGCCGAACATGATCCCGACCTGGCTCTTCCCGAACACGTCGGCCGTCAGGCGGACCGTGGGCGGCACCGTGGCGACCCAATCGAGCCCGTAGAAGACAGCGAACACCACGAGGCCCAGCGGTGCCGCTCCGAAGGCGAAGGGCGTCGAGAACGCGGCCAGGCCGAGCAGCTGGGTCCCGAGCGCGTACGGGAGGAAGAGCAGCGAGAGGCCCCGCAGGCCGTAGTACCAGGCCAGGAGATACCGGCTGTCCCACCGGTCGGACAGCCACCCCGAGACGGTGGTCCCGACGAGGTCGAAGACGCCCATCGCGGCCAGCAGGCTCGCGGCTGTGACCTCGGGGATCCCGTGCTCCATGCACGCCGGGATCAGGTGCGTTCCGATCAGCCCGTTGGTGCTCGCCCCGCAGATGTAGAAGCTGCCGGCCAGCAGCCAGAACTCCCTGGACCGGAGCCCGCGCGCGAGGCCGGCCAGCGCCGCGGTTGCAGGGTTGGCCGCGCCCGGGGCGGGCGGCGGGGCGGCGCCGCCGGGGGGCCGGAGGCCGATCTCCCGCGGGTCATTCCGCATGAACACGGCGACGAGAGGGACGACGAACAGCGTCACCGCGCTTACCGCCAGGACCGCCGACCGCCAGCCATGCGCGACGACGAGCGACGCGAGCGCCGGCAGGAACAGCAGCTGGCCCGTCGCCGTGCTCGCGGTCAGGAGGCCCATGACGAGCCCCCGCCTCTGCACGAACCACCGGTTGGCCACGTACGCGCCCAGCACGAGCGCCATCGTGCCGGTGCCCGCGCCCACGACGACGCCCCAGAGCAGATCGAGCTGCCACGGCGCACGCATGAGGGCGGTCAGCCCCACGCCCGCGGCCACGAGCGTCAGGGATGAGAGCATCACGCACCGGACGCCGAGCCGGTCCATCAGCGCCGCCGCGAACGGCCCGCACAGCCCGTAGAGGAGCAAGTTGACGGAGACCGCGAGCGAGACCATCGCCCGGGTCCAGCCGAACTCCCTCTCCAGCGGGATGATCAGGACGCCCGGCGTCGACCGGATGCCGGCGGCGGCCAGGAGGGTCAGAAAGGTGACGGCGGCGATGATCCAGCCGTAGTACAGCCGCCCGTGGAGGGCCCGCTCGACCGCCTGCACGCAGCACCGCCTTCTTCCGCCGCGGATCGCGGCCCGCCGGATCCTCGATCGGGACCGCGGCGCGTCTCGCCCGGGCGATCGGGCTGAGCCGCCCACGCAGCCGGGCGCAGGGCCCGCCGCCGGTGGGGCGACCAGAGGAGCGGGACCCGTACCGCAGCGTCAAACGTCGCGTAGTAGCGGGTGATTTCCTGGCGGGCGTACGTTCGCCGGAGCTCCGCCACGACGGCCCGGACCGCAGCGCGGCCCTGACCGGGTGGGCGGTCGCCGCGTGGCCCGGCCCGCCGTGCCTACTCCTGATCCTCGTCCGGCCGATTCAGGAACGGCCTCAGGAGCCCCTCGAAATGCGAGTTCCCCACCGCCGTCCACATCGCGTGCAGGACGTGCAGCCCGGCGAAGACGTACGCCGCCTCGCTGATGGCGTGCTCGGTCTCCATCGCCAGGTTGCCGATCTCCCGCCGGATCGCTCCCACGAGCGCGTCCGCCAGGACGACCGCGTCCTCCCGGGCCTGGCCGTCGACGGCCAGCACCTTGAACGCGGAATCGACGGCTTCGCCGAGCTGCTTCCAGGCCGCCCGATCCAGCCCGGACTCCGGTTGGCGTCCCGCCACGTGCCCACCTCAGCGCCGCCCGTCCTCGGCCCGCGGGGCGGCGCCCCGTGTCGTTGTTCTACCCTCCTCGGTCGAACGGAAGACGCTACGTCGCGCGGCCTACCGCGCGCCCGGGGTCACCCGCATCGCGAGCATGGGCCGGTACGCCGCCCGATACGCCCACGCCAGGTAGACCTCGAGGACCAGCGCGACGGCGGCCGGGCCGCCCGTCGACGGCCAGAGGAAGGCGTGGAATGCGGCGATGTTGACGATGACGGGCGCGATCAGGGCAAGCGCCAGCGGCACGAAGCGGTTCGAGAGGAGCAGCGCCCCGGCGACGACCTGCGTCCCCATGATCAGCGGCAGCAGATAGCCCGTCCCGGCGAGCGCGCCGGTCAAGGCGACGGCCCCTGCGGGGATCGGCGCCGAGGGCTGGGGCAGAAAGTCGAGAAAGCCGTTGAGCCCGGCGACGAGGAAGATGAGCCCCAGTGCGATCCGCGCGGCGGCGGGAGGACGATGCCCGGAGCCGCCCGCGATCGCGCCCACGATCATGAACGGCTCCGTCCCCGACGCGACCGCCTCGGGCAGCGGGGCGTCCGGCGGCTCGTGAGACAGATCCTGCCCGCAGGCGAAGAACCTCACGAACGGCCGGCGCCGCTGCGTGACGTGATCGCGAATCGTCCCGCGCAGCGCCGGATAGCGGGCCTCGAGGGCGTCGAGGACCGAGCGCTGCGTCACCGCCCCCTCGACCGGGAGTGCCACCTCGCCGTCCACCTGCGCGAAGGTCCGCAGGTGCGGCGGGAGCGCCACCCGGATCACGGCAGGGTCTGGACTTCGACGGACAGCACGGCCGGCAGGTCGCGCACGATGGGCGCCCACGTGTTGCCGGCGTCCGCCGACGCATATACCTGCCCGCCGGTGGTGCCGAAGTACACGCCGCACGGATCGAGCGAGTCCACCGCCATCGCGTCGCGCAGGACGTTCACGTAGCAGTCGCGTTGCGGGAGCCCCGCCGTCAGCGCCTCCCACTCGCCCCCGCCCGTCCGGCTGCGGTACACGCGGAGCTTCCCCTCGGGCGGGAAGTGCTCCGAGTCGCTCTTGATCGGGACGACGTAGATTGTGTCCGGCTCGTGCGCGTGCACGTCGACCACGAACCCGAAGTCGGTCGGCAGGTTGCCGCTGACCTCGCGCCACGATTCGCCGGCGTCGTCGCTGCGCATGACGTCCCAGTGCTTCTGCATGAACAGCACGCCCGGACGCGATGGGTGCATCGCGATGCGGTGGACGCAGTGGCCGACCTCCGCCGTCGGGTTCGGGATGTACTGGGAGTGCAGGCCGCGGTTCACCGGCCGCCAGGTCCGGCCCCCGTCGTCGGTCCGAAAGGCGCCCGCGGCCGAGATGGCAACGAAGATGCGCCCGGGGTCGCTCGGGTCCGGCACGATCGTGTGCAGGCACAGCCCCCCGGCGCCCGGCTGCCAGGAGGGCCCGGAGCCGTGGCCGCGCAGGCCGGCGAGCTCCTGCCACGTGTGCCCGCCGTCCGTCGAGCGGAACAAGGCGGCATCCTCGACTCCCGCGTACACCGTGTCCGGATCGTCGAGCGACGGTTCCAGGTGCCAGACACGCTTGAACTCCCAGGGGTGCTGCGTGCCGTCGTACCACTGGTGCGTGGTGAGGGGTTTGCCGGTGTCTCGGCTCGTATCGTAGGCGAACTTGTTGCTCTCGCCCCTCCGAAGGCTCTCTGGATCCATCGTGATGCCGCCCCCGGGCACCTCCCACGTCTTGCCGCCGTCGTGCGAGCGCTGGATCACCTGCCCAAACCACGCGAGCGACTGCGACGCGTACAGCCGGTCGGGGTCGACAGGCGAGCCCTTGAGGTGGTAGACCTCCCACCCCGCAAAGTGGGGACCGCTGATGTCCCAGCGATCGCGCCGTCCGTCTGCGGTCAGGATGAACGCGCCCTTGCGTGTACCCACGAGCACCCGCACCCCGCTCATCGCTCACTCCTTCCTGAGCTCGCGCCGGCCTGCGCAGGCGCCATTCCACGGGCGGCGCGGCATCGGGTCATCGCGTCTGCCGAACGGACCCAGCCGGATACCGATCGGCCGGATCCTGCGCGTCTGTCCACCGATCGACGAGATCTTGCGCTTCCTTCCATGCCGGGAACGCGCCGACGAGCTTGCGGCGGCCGGCCCCGGTCAGCCGGAGCGGGCGCTCCCTCGCGTCCTCGGACGGAGCGATGCTCACCCACCCGTGCCGCTCGAGCACCGCCGCGATCCGCGTCAGCGTCGTCCGCTCCAGGCCGAGCTTCTCCGCCAGCCCCGTGACCGGTGTCGGGCCCGCGAGGGCCAGGGCGGCGAGCACGGAAAACTGGGTTGCGCGCAGCCCGTGCGGGCGCAGCTTCTCATCGAACAGGCGGGTGACCGCCCGGGCGTGCCGGCGCGCCGCGAGGCAGTGGCAGCCTCGGCACGCGGAGAGGTCGACCGTCGCGTCCACGGCTGGAGTGTATATACACCTACCTAGGACGTCAAGATCCGCCCGCGGGATGGCCTGTCACCTCCGGGCACCTCGGCCACGCTCCCTGAGCCACGCGGCCAGCTCCCTCCAGGGCTGGGCGTTCACCACGTCGTCCTTCCCGAGCCACGCGCGTCGCGCGACGGCCACGCCGTAGCGCATCAGGTCGAGGTGGCGCGCTTCGTGGAAATCGGTGTCGATGACGAGGCGCGCGCCCCGGCGGCGCGCCTCCCTCGCCAGGGTATCCTTGAGATCCAGGCGGTTGGGGAAGGCGTTGATCTCGAGCGCCGTCCCGTGCCTGGCGGCCGCGCGGAACACCTCGTCCCACTCCACGCCGTACTCGTCGCGCTCTCCGAGCAGGCGTCCCGACGGGTGCCCGAGGATGTCGACGTGGAGGTTCTCGATCGCCCCGACGAGCCGCCGCGTGAGCTGCTCCCTCGTCTGACCGAAGGCGGAGTGGATCGACGCGATCACCACATCCATCCTTTCGAGGACCGCGTCGGGCAGGTCGAGCCGGCCGTCGGCGCGGATGTCCACCTCGACGCCCTCGAGCAGGCGGATCTTCGCCCCGTACTTTCGCCGGACCGCCTCGACCTCCGCGTGCCGCTCTGCCACGCGGGCGGCGTCCAGCCCGTGCGCGACCCCCAGGCCCCGGCTGTGGTCCGTGACCGCGATGTACGCGTAGCCCCGCTCGATCGCCGCGCGCACCACCGCCTCGATCGCCTCGCGCCCATCGGACCACGTGGAGTGGCCGTGCAGGTCACCGGCGATGTCGCGCTCCTCGATGAGGCGAGGCAGCGCATGGCGCAGCGCCGCCTCGATCTCCCCCTGATCCTCCCGGAGCTCGGGGGGGATCCACTCCATGCCGAGGAACCGGTAGACCTCCCGCTCGTCGTCGAACCTCACGAGCCTGCCGCCCCGCTTGATGCCGTGCTCGGAGATCGAGAACCCGTGCTCGACGCCCCAGGTCCGCAGGGCCACGTTGTGCTGCTTGGAGCCGGTGAAGTGTTGCAGCAGCGAGCCATACTCCTCTCGCGGGACGATCTCGAGGTCCACCTGCACGCCGTCCGCGTGGACGACCGTCGCCTTGGCATCCCCCTTGGCCAGGACCTCCCTCACGCTCGGGTGGGAGGCGAAGCACTCGATCGCCCGCCTCGCGTTCTCCGTAGCGCAGACGATGTCGATGTCGCCCACCGTCTCGCGCATTCGCCGCAGGGAGCCGACCGGATCGACCTTGAGCACCCCCGGGCAGCCCCGCAGGGCTTCCACCAGCTCGCGGGCGATCGGCTCGGCGACGGGCAGGATCACGCGGCCCGACAGCCCTCTGAGGAGGCCGATGCCCGTCTTGATCCGCTCGCGGGTCCTGGGTCGGAAGTGCCGCGCGGCCAGGGGCGTGTCGATCGCCCGCTCGAGGTCCGCGATGCTCTTGACGCCCAACGTATCGGAGAGCTTCTGGGCGGTCTTGGGACCGACACCGGGGATCCGGGTCAGGTCCAGCGTCACGGCCGGGATCGTCTTCTTGATCTGCTCGTAGTACGCGAGCCGGCCGGTCGTGAGGAGCTCCTCGATCTTGGCGGCGATGGAGGCGCCGACCCCAGGGATCTGCCGCAGGGCCTTGACCCCTCCGGCCCGGTAGCGCTCGCGCGCGCCCTCGGGCAGGACCTCGAGCGAGCGTGCGGCGTTGCGGTAGGCGGCCACGCGGAAGGCGCTCTCGCCCTTGATCTCGAGGATGTCCCCGATCTCGGCGAGGACCTGCGCGATCTTCCTGTTCGTCACATCCCCGCGCGCCCTGTTCCGGTGGACCCGGCCCCGCACAGAGACACCCATCGTGAGGCCTCGCGGCGTGATAGCTCTCGGCGAGAAGGGTATACCCCGCCGGGCGCCGGCCCTCACGCGCGGACCTGGTCTCCACCGGCTCGGCGTCCCGGCGTCAGCTGCCCGAGGCCGTGCGCTCTGTCGAGCCTCTCGCGCCGCGGGAGAAAACCGTGCCGTGCGACTTCGCACCCCGGGGACTCGACGGGTTCGAGCGGCACACGGTCACGGCGAAATGGTAATCGGTTGGCCAGTCGACGAAGCCGTTGATCTCGTTGCGGATCAGCGTAACGAGACCCCGCACGATCCACACGCGGCGCGATCGGAACCGGTTCCCCAGTCACCTGGGCGCCGCGGCGGACCGCTGACTTGCTCTCGTACTATCGAGCGAAAGGCTTCGCTGTCGGATACGTACCAGTGCGGGACCACCGGCGACCGCCGCTGGACGACAAGCAACTCGATGATGTCTGGCAGGCATATCAGAAACTGCCCAAGGCGGTGCTCGTCCACTGCAGCGCGGGGTGCGATCGGACAGGACCGGCGGTCGAACACATTATCGCCAAGCTACGCGGCATGTCCGACCTGAGCCCTTGAAAGTCATGGTGCCGGGGGACGGAGTCGAACCGCCGACACGGGGATTTTCAGTCCCCTGCTCTACCACCTGAGCTACCCCGGCGCGCCCCTACGGGCACTTCCATAGTATATCCGACGATGCTGCGTGCCTCAAGGAGCGCCTTCCGGCGCTTCCGGCGCTCGCGGCACGCCCGGGCCCGGGAGGCCGCGGTCTGGGGAGGAACGCCCGCCCTTGACATGCGGGGCCGGGGCGGGGAAAAACGTACCGAGGAGGTGGGGCAGGATGCTGACCAGCAAGGACCTCCAACGCTACCGGCAGATCATCGAGGAAGCGGTAGTGGGCCTCGGCCGCGATGACATGGGGATCGGCGAGGTGGTCGAGGCGCGGGAGGGCGTCCTCTCCGTGACGTTCTCCCGTGGCGCTCACACGTTCGTGGCGGACATCCCCGCGGACGCGCTGCAGGACAAGGAAAGCGCGGAGCGAGCCGTGCGCGGCGTGCTGATCACCCTGAGCAAGCGCGTGGCGCAAGAGTCGCTGCAGAAGGCGTAGCGCGCCGCCACAGGAGAGGCGGCGCAGCGGACCAAGGCCGCAGCCGGCCCACCCCGGTGGGCCGGCTGCGGCCTGACGCGGGCCCCGCGGCGCGGGGCGGCGCGGTCACTGTACCGTGACTTCGACGCTCGCGGGGTCGGACTGCGTGCCATTCACGATCTGGACCGCCGAGACGACGTAGGGGAACGATACGAAGGGCAGTGACGAGACGCTGACGCCGACCGACCACGAGCCGTCCGAGCCGGCGGTCGTCTGGACCTGAGTGGTCTGCCCGAGCAGCTTCGGCTGCACCTGCACGACGACGAGCGCTCCCGGCCGCGCCTTGCCCTGCACCGTGAAGGTGCTCGCCACGGTCGCGCCGTTCCCCGGGGAACTGATCGTCGGCGCGGAGATCGCTGCCGGTGTGGGCGCCGACGACGCGGCCGGGACCGTGACGTGCACCTCGTACGCCTGGTTGGTCCCTTCGATCACGGAGAAGCGGGCAACCCGGCCCGCCTGGATCGCGCTGAAGTCCGCGGCCTTCCCGTTGAGCGTCACGTCCGCGTCGGGGAGCACGATGTAGCTGCGCCCGTCCGCGAGCGTGACGGTACGGTTGCTCGTGTTGACGGTGGAGATCCTCCCGGCGGCCGGCACACGGTACGTGGCCGTGATCTTCGTCGCCTGGCCCTGCGCGTTCGTCTCCACCGTCACCTGGTCGCCCTTCCGCAGCGCGCCGAGCGGCGCGGAGCCCCCGGCCTGGGTCTCCGCGTTGAACCGGAAGATCGCGGTTTCGGGCGTCACGACGATGGTGTGGTCCTGGCCGTTGGCCCGCACGACGATGCGGGGGTTCTGCCCGGTCGACACCGCGACCAGCCGCCCGCTGATCGTCGCGGCCTGCGGCTGGGGTTGCGGCGCCGGGGGCGCGGGGGCCGCTGCTCCGGGCGACCCGATCAGGATCGTCCGGCTCGCCTCGACCCACTGAACGCTGGCCCCCAGGGACTCGCTGATGAACCGGAGAGGAACCATCGTGCGGCCATTGATCGTGAACGCCGGCACGTCCAGGAGCTTCGGCGAGTCGTTCACCCTGGCCTGCCGCGAACCGATCGTCAACTCCACAGCCTGCGTGCCGCGGATCGCCACGATGTGCTGCGTGCGCGCATCGTAGTCGACCGTGGCGCCCATCTGCTCGAAGATGCCCCGCAGCGGGACGAGGACCCTCCCCTGGATCACCGTCGGCGGGACATCGAAGGTGACGAGGCGGCCGTCCACGTAGACGCGGATCGCCTGCTGCGCCACAGCGCGACCCGTCACGAGCGCGGCCACCGCGATAAGGACGAGCACGAGGCACCAGACACGTCGCATACGTGCACCTCCTCTGCGTACCGCCCCCGCCTCCACAGCATCGATGTATCGACTGGGGGCCCGGAGACAGGCCACCTCTCCAGTGACGATACCCGGCAGACGGCAAAGTTAAACGGGGCCCGCAGACGTGAGCCAGTTGAGTCTAGCAGCAGGATCTTCCAGGAATCTTCGCGCCGATCTTCCGGCGAAACGGCGTCTCTGGCGGCCGGCACTCCGCCCGGGGCTGCGGCGCCGGCCCGGGACCTCCCGCGCGGGAATCCATGCCCTCGACGGCTCTGGCGGGAGCGACGGGATTGAACCCGCGATCTCCTGCGTGACAGGCAGTTTCAGCGATATTCCAACGCCGTCCGCCCGCGTCCTAAACCGTTGATTCTATTGGGCTCCCGCCACGTTTTGGTGTCCACAGACGTGCGCTGTCGTAGCCCGTTATCTGCCCGTTTGGCTACAGTTTGGCTACAGTCCAGCCTCGCCGGCCCGGCTGCGGCGCCCGCAGCAGCGCGTCGATCCGCTGGGCTGTCAAGGTCGGCTGAAATCTCCCCAGAGGGGCGGTTGAAAATTCCCCACCCTCCAAGTGTTCGGTCTCACCTCCTCTCCACCCGGCCGCCGCGCGGCGCACGCGTCGGCGGGCTCGGTTCCGCACTCTGGGCGGTCGCCGGCAGGAGCCCGGCCTTCTTCCGCTCCCTGAGCCGATAGCTCTCGCCGCGGATGGCCATGAGTGGAACGCAAATCGCATTGTGTTGACACTGGCTCAGTCGGAGCTGCTTGGCCCGGGGTCTCCGGCACGGGGCGTGGCCGCGGCTGGATCGGGATCTTGAAGTGGATGCTCACTTGATGATCACGGACCATGACCTTTTCGATCACCAAGCGGAGCACCTGCTGCTTCTCCTTAAAGGTAAGATTCTGGAGCCGCCCCCGGATCTGCTGTGAAAATCCTTCGAGGCTCGCACAAATGGTCTGTTGCCAATCTGCTGCGGTTTGCTGCTCCATGAGCAAGCGGTGCTCCCGCGCTAACCGATCGCGCTTCTCGCGCAGGAGCGTCTGGCGACGAGCGAACTGTGGGAGATCGATCAAGCCCGCTTGATAAGCATCCAGCAACCGTGTCGTTTCTTGGCCGAGATCGCGTTGACGCCGGTCAAGCGCCTGGGCACGAGCGGTCGACACATCGTCATCCAAACCGCCACCATCGGTGCTGAGCGCCGCATAGGCACGCGCGAGGGTGGCCGGGTCCCCGAGGTGCCGGTACGCCTCGCGCCAGACAAACGCGTCGAGCTCTCGCGCCCGGATGTTGCGTTGGGTGCACACGGCCGCTGGATCGCCCACTCGGACCGGGTCATAGCGGCGACAGCGGTAATAGTCATGCGTGGTGCCGTTACGCCCACGCATGGGGTGGCACCCGGTCGCCGCATCGCAGCTTCCACATCGCACGAGCCCCCGCAGCAGCCACCGTTCTTCGTGCAGATGCCGCGGGCTGAAGCGTGTGTTGTCCCCGTGAATTCCTTGGGACTGGACAAAGGTGAGTGTGTGCTATACCGGACTTGCGCAAGTCGCAGGAATTTGGGCCTGGGGGACGTAGAGTGGAAGCAACGCAGCAACCATTGCAGCTTCGACGGAGCAGGAGACGACGATGTGGCCGGTGGTGGGTATTCCGCCGATGTG
>Ga0209810_1000352_pt1 | contig 110262 bp, 111 predicted proteins | sample Coa_R1_7_FD_187159 | JGI IMG/M metagenome (GOLD analysis project Ga0209810, IMG submission 187159) | Surface soil microbial communities from Centralia Pennsylvania, which are recovering from an underground coalmine fire - Coalmine... | ecosystem: Environmental > Terrestrial > Soil >...
CCTCGGAAGAGGTCGGCTGCCGGCAAGCGACCCGACGACCACCATCACACCGCCCGTCACGACCATCAGGACCGAGGATCTCCGCCGCTCACCCGCCCCGCGAACCGATAGCGACCCACGCTCCTAGCGGATCGGCGTCCTCACCGGCGCGGAGACGTCGAGCTCGAACAGCCAGAAGTCGCGGCCGATGACGGGCACCGACACGTTGTAGACGGGTGTGGCGCCGATCGCCCCCTGGAAGGTCCCGCCGTGCGCGTGCCCGTGCAGCACCAGGTCGGGCTCGTGCTCGGCGATCGGGGCGGCCAGCCGGTCGCTGCCCAGGAAGGCACGGATGCCCGGAGCCTCCCCGACGATCGTCTCCTCGGTGGGGGCGTAGTGCATGAGCACGATCCGCGCCGGGCAGAGCGCGACGTCCCGCAGGCCGCGCTCGAGCGCCTCGACCTCCAGCGAGGTCTCCCGGTACACCGACCGCAGAAGGGGCTCGCCGAAGTCGGGCAAATGCGAGCCCGAGAACCCGCCGACGAACCCCTTCACGCCGACGACGCCGACGTCGATTCCGTTGACCGCGAGCACGGCCGCGGCGCGGTCGAGCACGCGGATCCCGCCCTCCTCGAGCGCCGCCACCACCTCGTCGCGCCGGCCGGCGTGCCAGTCGTGGTTGCCGAGCACCGCCACCACCGGGGCCTCGAGGCCCGCACACGCCTCGGCCAGCACCGCGGCCTGCCCGGGCTCGCCGTGCGTGGTGAGGTCGCCGGCGAGCAGCACGAGGTCCGCCCGGCCGTCGAGGGCCGCCAGCGACGCGCGCACCTGCTCGCGCCGATGCTGCGAGCAGTGCAGGTCGCCGGCCGCCGCGAGCCGCACGCGGCGCACCTCGCCGGGATCGTGCTCCTCGAGCATGGGCTTGGGCTACCCCCGGGCGGGGAATTCCATCTGGCGTGCGCCACAGCGAGGAGTTCACGCACCTGATCGAGACGCTGAAGGTCGCCGTGGCGGCGCTGCGGCGGGCGGGAGTCCCCTTCATGCTGGGCGGCAGCCTCGCCGCGTGGGCCCGCGGCGGTCCCGAGCCCCAGAACGACCTCGATTTCATGGTCAGGCCGTCCGACGCGGAGAGGGCGCTGGAGGCGCTGAGCGCCGCCGGGATGCGCCCCGAGCGCCCGCCCGAGGAGTGGCTCTACAAGGCATGGCGGGGCGAGGTGCTGGTCGACCTGATCTTCCACCCCAGCGGGGTGGCGATCGACGATGAGTCGCTGGCGCGCGCCGAGACCCTTTCGGTGGCCGCGGTGGGGACCCCGGTGATGGCCCTGGAGGACGTGCTGGTGACGATGCTGTGCGCGCTGGACGAGCACCAGCTCGACTACTCGCGCCTGGTGGCGATCGCCCGGTCGCTGCGCGAGCAGATCGACTGGTCGCGGCTGCGGTCACGCACGGCCGGCTCGCCGTACGCCAGGGCCTTCTTCGCGCTGGCCGAGGAGCTGGGGATCGCCGAGCGCGGCGGCGGGCGCTCGCCGGCCGAGACCCGCGTGAGGGTCCTGCCCGGCGGCTGAGGCCGGTTTCAGATCGACGGCGGGCCCGGGTCGGGGGGCGCCGGCGAGGGCGTGGGCCCGGGCGCCGGGGAGGGCGTGGGCCCGGGCGCCGGCGGCTGCGGGTCGGGCGGCTGGGGCCCCGGGCTCGGGTTGGGGCTGGGCCCCCCGGGGTCCGGCGGGCCGGGCGCCGGCGGGGCGGGGCCGCCCGGGCCGGGCTTGGGCACCGGGATCCCCATGCGCGGGAGAGTGCTCATTCCAAGCCTCTACCCCCGGGCGCGTGAGCCAACCACCCCGCGGGTAGGAGGGCCCCATGAAGCTTCTCGTGCTCACGAGCGAGCCGGTCGACGCCGGGACGTTGCGCGCGGCGCTCCCCGATGACCTCGATCCGGCGCAGGCCGAGGTGATGGTGGTGGCCCCGGCCCTGCAGGACAACCCGCTCAAGTTCTGGATGTCCGACGCCGACGAGGCGATCGCCCGCTCGGAGGAGGTCCGTCGCCGCTCGCTCGCCAACCTGGCCGATGCCGGGGTGCCCGCCGCCGCCCGCCGCGGCGACAGCGACCCCGCCGAGGCGATCCGGGACGCCCTGCAGACCTTTCCGGCCGAGCGCATCCTCCTCCTCACCCACGAGCGCGAGGCGCAGCGCTACCGCGAGGACGTCGATCCCGAGGAGCTCGAGGAGCTCTTCGGGATCCCGGTCCAGCGCGAGCGCGTCTCAGCCTGAGGCCAGGCGCCGGAGGAGCAGCCGCGCGTTGGCCGGCGCATAGGCGTTCCAGTCGTTGTTGTAGTAGGCGTAGACCTCCTCGGAGGCCAGCCAGCCGGCGATGCGCCCCGCCCACTCGCCGATCTCGGCCGCCGAGTAGTTCCCGCCCCGGCCCCGGGACCCGTAGTGGAAGCGGATGAAGCGCCAGCTGGCGGTCGCCTCGTGGGACTGAAACGGCCGGCTCGGGTGATCGCCGATCGTCAGCGCGACCCCCCGGGAGCGCAGAAGCGCCATCACCTCGGGGGCGAACCAGCTCGGGTGGCGGAACTCCACCGTGTGGCGACCGGCCGGGAGCGCGTCGAGCAGCCCCTCCAGGCGGGCGTCGTCGCGGTGGAAGTTTTCGGGCAGCTGCCAGAGGACCGGGCCCAGACGGCCCGCCTCGAGCAGCGGCTCGAGCGGCTCGTAGAAGCGGCGGATCCCCTCCCCGATCTCGCGCAGGCGGCGGACGTGGGTCAGGTAGCGGCTCGCCTTGACCGCGAAGACGAAGTTCGCCGGGGTCTGGCGCACCCACCCCTCTACCGCCTCCCGGCGCGCGAGGCGGTAGAAGGTCGAGTTGACCTCCACGGTGTCGAAGTGCTCGGCGTAGAGCTCGAGCCACCGGCGCTTGGGCTCTCGCTCCGGGTACAGCCGTCCCCGCCAGGAGTCGTACATCCAGCCCGAGCAGCCGACGCGTGCCGGCTTCATCGGGCGGGTAGGAGGCAGGGTGGATGGAGGAGCGTCCGCTCGCACCGGTTCCCGCGCGTCCGACGCTGGGCGCGCTGCGCAGGGCCCTCCCCGACTGCCGCGCCTGCGATCTCTACCGGGCGGCCACCCAGCCCGTGATGGGCGAGGGGGCACGGCGGGCCGCCGTCGTGCTGGTGGGCGAGCAGCCCGGCGATCGGGAGGACCTGGCCGGTCATCCGTTCGTCGGCCCCGCCGGACGTATCCTCTCCCGGGGGCTCGAGCGCGCGGGCATCCCGCCGGAGGATGCCTATCTCACCAACGCCGTCAAGCACTTCCGCTACCGGCTGCGGGGCAAGCGCCGCATCCACCAGCGGCCGGACCGCTGGCAGGTCAACGCGTGCCTGCCCTGGCTGCGCGCCGAGCTGGCCGTCGTCAGGCCACCGGCGATCGTCGCCCTGGGCGCCACCGCCGCATACGCGCTGCTCGGGCCTCAGGCACGGGTCGGGCGCGACCGCGGGCGGCCGATGGAATCCGATCTCGCCGAGCTGGTCACGCTGACGACCCATCCGTCGGCGATCCTGCGGGTGCGGGAGGAGCGGGAGCGCTCGGAGGCGATGCGCCAGTTCGTCCGCGACCTGGAGACCGTCGCGCGATGGCTTGAGAGGCGTCGAGCCGACCGGACCCAAGGTGCTGCGCCAGCCGCGAGGCCAGCGCCATGATCGTGAGCGCCGGGTTCGCCGAGCCCTGAGTCGGCATCACGCTGCCGTCAGCCAGGAACAGGTTCGGGATCCCCCACACGCGATGATCGGAGTCGACCACGCTGCGCTCGGGGTCGCTGCCCATGCGGCAGCCGCCGACCAGGTGGGCGTAGCGGTCGATGACCAGCACGTCCTGGGCCTCGGCGGCCTGGAAGATGCGGCGCAGCGTCTCCTTGGCGTAGGCGATGTTCTTGCGGTCGTTCTCACACTGGCTGTAGTCCATCCGCGCCACCGGCAGCCCGTTCTCGTCCGTCACGTCCCGGGCCAGCGTCACCCGGTTCTCGGGTTGGGGCAGAAGCTCGGAGAGGATGCCCAGCGTGTACCAGTGGTTGTAGTCGCGCATGTACTCGCGCAGCGCCTCGCCCCAGTGGCCGTCGGCGAGAACGTGCTCGGCCCAGGCGATCGGCAGCGGGCCGACGGTCTGGATCGAGAACCCGCGCGCGAACCCCCGCGCCGGGTCGGTCTCGTAGAACTGCTCGGAGGAGATCTCCGGCGGCGGGGCCTTGTACATCCGCATCTCATCCGGGAAGCGGCCGGCCACCTGGGGCGCCCCCTGCACCATCACGTAGCGCCCCACCTGGTCGGAGGAGTTGCCGAGCCCGTTGGGGTGGCGGCGGCTGGTGGAGAGCAGCAAAAGCCGGGGCGTCTCGATCGAGTAGCCGGCCACGGCCACCGCGTCGGCGCGCTGCACGCGCTCGGCGCCCCGGTGGACGTAGCGCACGCCGGTCACGCGGCCGCTGCCCTCGTCGAGCTCGATCCGCACCGCCATGCACTCGGCGCGGACCTCGGCGCCGTGCTCGATCGCGTCGGGGATGTGGGTGACCAGCGGCGAGGCCTTCGCGTTGACCTTGCACGCCTGCAGGCAGAACCCTCGGTAGATGCAGTGCGGCCGGTTGCCGAACGACCCATTGGTGATCCCGACCGGCCCCACCCTCATCTCGATCCCGAGCCGGCGCGCGCCCTCGCGTGCCACCTCGGCGCCGCCGGCGATCGGGTGGGCGGTGTGCGGGTAGCGGTGCGGGTCCCCCCAGGGCCAGAAGTCGCCGGCCACCGGCAGCTCGAGCTCCAGCCGCTCATAGTGAGGCTTGAGGTCGCGGTAGGAGATCGGCCAGTCCTCGGCGATCCCGTCGCGGCTGCGAACCTCGAAGTCGGAGGGGTGAAAGCGCGGGCAGTAGCCGGCGTAGTGCACCATCGATCCGCCCACTCCGTGCCCGGAGTTGTTCTTGCCGAGCTCCACCGGGTCCTCGCCCCCCGTCACCCGCGGCGCCGTCCAGTAGAGCTTGTGCGAGCCCGCCTCGTCGGAGACCCAGTCGCGGTCGGGGTCCCAGAACGGCCCCGCCTCCAGCACCACCACCTTCCACCCCCGCCGGGCCAGACGCTGGGCGAGCGTCGCTCCGCCGGCTCCCGCGCCGACGATCACCAGGTCGACCGGGTAGCCGTCGTCGTAGTGGGCCATCCGCTCGGTCGGGACGGCCCGCCGGTGGACGTCGAGAAGGAACGCCGAGTCGTTCTCTGGCGGGCGCAGCGCGCCGCGCGCCAGCACGCGCAGGCCGTGCGGGAGCTCGGCCCGCCGGGCGCGGCCGTGCCGGGAGGGCGGGCGCCTCACCGCGCCCCCTTCACTCCGCCCCCTCCACCCCGCGCGCGTGCGTGTCCCTGACGGGGTCGCGCTCGAACGCGGGCGCTCCCTCCCAGCTCTCGCGCTGACCGACGCCGAAGCGGGCGTAGCCGCGGGGGTAGGCGGGTCCGCCGAAGCCGATCTCGTTCCAGGCCCACGGGTGGGAGTAGAACTCGCTCAGAACCGAGCGCATCAGCACGCTCCAGGCGGTCTTCGGCGGCAGCTCGTCCCACACCTCGCCGCGCAGCTCGCCCCGGTGGAAGGCGTCGACCACCCGGTGCTGGATCTCCTCCGAGGCGCCGGCGAAGTCGGGGGCGCCGTGCTGACGGGCGGCCGCGTCCAGGCCCCGGGCGGCCAGTCGCCAGGTCTCGCGGTCGTCGGGCATGCCGGCGAAGATGAACCCGTCGAGCCGGCCGGCGAACAGCTTGCGTCGACCATGTTCAGCACCGGGACCTTCGGCTCGCGGTCCTGGGCCATCACCACGTCGCAGAACGCGCCCAGCGTCCTGGCCTCCGGCTGGGTGAAGAAGCGGATCTCGGGAACGCTGTCGATGCGCTCCAGCACCACCCGGCGGGTGACCTCGTCCCAGTGGTCGACCTCGTCGAGCACGTTGAAGTCGGGGTAGCGGCCGTGCATCTGCGGCGTGACTCCGTTGCGCTGACGCGGCAGCTCCTCCGGGGAGGCGGGCTGGCCTCCCTCGCGCAGGTTGGGGAGGTGCTCGGCCCGGCGGAAGTCGCGCCGCGCCGGCATCAGCGCTCGCGGCCGAGGGCCGCAGCGGCGATCCCCATCCCGCCGACCAGGGCCAGCGAGCCGGGGGCGAGCAGCGGCGGGCCCATCACGATGTTGAACAGCGGCTCGCGGAAGCCCCCCGGCTTGCGGTGCACCCCGCGCACGTGGGTGATCACCCCGACCATGCCGTCGGCGCAGTACAGCGCCGCCAGCAGCGGCAGCCACGTCCTCGCCGCCCGCTCCGAGCGCACCCCGGCGAGGGCCGCCGCGGTGAGCGCCGGTGAGAGCGCCACCGGCGTCCACATCCACTTGTCCCCGAACGAGCCGCGGAAGTGCTCGAAGTAGATCTCCAGGCCCAGCGGCAGCGCGCTGAACGCGGTGGCGCCGGCCAGCGTCTTCTGCATCCGTCCCGAGCGGACGTTGGCCCACCATCGGGCCAGCGCCGTCTCGCCCCGCCTCACCCGCCGGGAGGCCAACCCGCGTGGCTGCCACATGGGCTGGACCTACCCGGGCCCCCCGGGCGCCTAACGCCGGGGGTCCCTCAACGCGGCTGCAGAGCGTCCTGCGCCTCGGCGATCGCGACGGCGGCGTCGATGTGGGCGAGGTGGGTCAGGCCCTGGGGGAAGTTGCCCAGCAGCTCGCCCGTCTGCGGGTCGACCTCCTCGGAGAACAGCCCGAGGTCGTTGCCGCGGGCCAGCGTCCGGTCGAACACCGCCCTGGCCTCCTCCAGCTCGCCGCCGCGCGCCAGGCACTCGGCGAGCCAGAACGAGCAGCACAGGAAGGCCCCCTCGCGGCCGCCCAGGCCGTCGCGCCGCCGGTAGCGGTACAGCAGCCCCTCGCCGGCGGACAGCTCCTCGCGGACGGCGGCGACCGTGCGCACCATCCGCTCGTCGTCCCAGGCGACGAATTCGACCGTGGGCAGGAGAAGCAGCGCGGCGTCCAGCGCCCTGCGGTCGAACGCCTGGAGGAAGACGCCGCGCCGCGCGTCGTAGCCGCGGCGCTCGATCTCCCCGCGCAGCTCGTCGCGGGCCCGCTTCCACCGCCGGGTGGGCGCCCGGCGCATGCACTCCTCGGCGAGGCGCAGGCCCCGGTCCAGCGCCGACCAGCAGAGGACCTTGGAGTGCACGAAGTGGTCGGGGCGCCCGGGCCACTCCCAGATGCCGTGATCGGGCTCGCGCCAGCGCTCCGCGGCGTGGTCGATGAGCGAGACGAGGAACCGCCACTGGTCGTCGTCGGGGGAGTGGCCACGGCGATGCCAGCGCCAGATCAGGTTGACGATCTCCCCGTAGGCGTCGAGCTGGAGCTGGTTGGCGGCGTCGTTGCCGACCCGCACCGGCGCCGAGCCGCGGTAGCCGGCCAGTCCCGCCAGCACGCCGCTGGCCAGGCGGCGCTCGCCAGCCACCCCGTAGGCGACCTGGAGGTCCCCGGCGTGCCCGGCCGCCGAGCGCATGATGAAGGCGCGAAAGCTGTCCGCCTCGGCCTCGCACCCCAGCTCGGCGAAGGCGCGCGAGCTGAAGCTGGAGTCGCGCACCCAGGCGTAGCGGTAGTCCCAGTTGCGGCCGCCCCCGACCACCTCGGGCAGCGAGGTGGTCGGCGCCGCCACCACCGCCCCGGTCGGCGTGTGGGTGAGCGCCTTGAGGATCAGCGCCGAGCGGCGAACCTCCGGCTCCTCGCGGCCGTCCAGGCGGACCTGGCGCGCCCACCGGCGCCACCAGCGCACGGTCTCCGAAAGCAGCCGGTCGACCTCCGCCGGGTCGATGTCCTGGGGAGGCGAGGCGTCGATCAGCTCCGGAGGGCGGTAGTGGAGCACCAGGCGCAGCCGCTCGCCGGCCGACACGGCCGCCCGCGCCACCAGCTCGTGCGCGCGATCCTCCTCGAGCTCCGCCTCGCAGGCCACGACCAGCGCGTCGTTGCCCCCGATCGCGCTGTGCACGCGCTCCCCGTGGCGGCGGATCCACGGCCTCACCTCCCCGTAGTCGAAGCGCGGCGCCACCTGCACCTCGACCTCCACCATGCCGCGAACGCCCTCCAGGATGCGCACGATCCGCCGCTCGGAGCGCCGCGCCCGGCCTCCGAGCGCGAAGAAGTCAAGCAGCCGGGCCTCGCCGCCGCGCCCCTGGATGGTGGTGGCGAGGACGAGCGTGTCCGGCAGGTAGGCGCGGGTGAACTTCCATCCCCGCCCGTCCCGGGGGGCGATCGAGCAGTGGCCGCCGCGGTCGAAGTCGAGCAGGCGGGCGAACACGCTGCCGGCGTCGAACCGGGGCAGGCAGCACCAGTCGATCGAGCCTCGCCGCGAGACCAGGGCGGCCGCGTGGCAGTCGCCGATCAGCGCGTAATCGCCGATCGGTGGGTGGGGGGAGGGGTCGCGGGAGGGCAACTTAGGCGGCGGGGCGCGGTTCACCCCGGCGGTCGCCGGGTAGGAGGGTGGCGTATGTGGTTCTACCCGCTGGTGGCCCTGCTGGTCATCCTCGGCCTGGCCGGGGGCATCCTGCTGGGCGGCATCTTCACGATGATCCTCGTGCCGGTGGCGCTGATCGTGCTCGTCTCCTCGATCGTCTACGCCCTGTGGGGTCGCGCCCTCCAGGGCGCCGGCGGCGGCGGGACGCACGCCACGCACGTCGACGAGCGCCCCCTCCCCCCGCGGCGGCGGCGGCCCTCGGGCCGGGCGCGCACCTCGCCCGAGGCGCTGGCCGACGCGCGCCGCGAGCGGCAGTGAGCGCGCGCGGACCGCGCGTGTTTGCCCGGCCGCCCGACGGGAGAGAGTGAGCGGGAGCCCGAGAGCGCTCCGGCGCGCTCGGGTGCACAGGAGAAAGGTCGGACGCGGATCGCCCTGGGCGGCGCTCGCCGGACGTGCCTCATCGCGCAACGGAGGTGTGTGTGGCGATCAATACCAGGGTCCGGGCTCGATCGAAACGACTGACCGACGAACAGCTGTTTGCCGTGCATCGACGGGGGGAGGCGGTGGCGCGCGAGGCGCTGATCGAGCGCTTCCTTCCCCTGGCGCGCAGGCTCGCGCTGCGCTACAGCTACACCGACGAGCCCCCGGAGGACCTGGTGCAGGTCGCCTGCATCGGCCTGGTCAAGGCGGTCGACCGATACGACCCCGCCCGCTCGCCGCGCTTCGCCGCCTTCGCCGTGCCCACGATCGTGGGCGAGCTCAAGCGCCATTTCCGCGACACCGGCTGGTCGGTGCACGTGCCGCGCGCGCTGCAGGAGCGTGCCCTGGAGGTCTCGCGCGAGGGAGACCGGCTCGCGCGCTCCCTCGGCCGCTCGCCCACGCTGCGCGAGCTTGCCGTGGCCCTCGACTGGCCCTATGAGCGGGTCCTGGAGGCCACCGAGGTGGGGCTCAGCTACAGCTCCGCCTCGCTCGACGCGCCGCTGGCCCGCGAGCGCGAGGAGGGGGCGACGCTCGGCGACTCGCTCGGACGCGAGGACGACGGGTTCAGCCTGGCCGAGAGCCGCGAGGCGGTCTCCGAGGCGTGGAGCCGACTGCCCGAGCTGGAGCGCCGCATCCTCGTGCTGCGCTTCCGCCACGACCTGCCCCAGCGGCGTATCGCGGAGCTCGTGGGCTACTCGCAGATGCACGTATCGCGGCTGCTGCACCGCTCGCTGGAGAAGCTGCTGGCGGCCGCGGAGGTGCGGTGACCCCGCCCGGTTCGCTAGGGGGCGTGCCCTGAGAGACCCGCCGCCTCGGTGATCAGCCGGCTTCCCCGCCCGCGCGTCAGGTAGCTGTAGGACCAGCGCAAGAGCACGACGATCCGGTTCTGGAAGCCGATCAGGTAGAAGATGTGGACCAGCAGCCAGGCCAGCCAGGCGAGCAGGCCGCTCAGCCGGACGCCCCGGATCTGGGCGACCGCCCGAGCGCGGCCGATCGTGGCCAGCGTGCCCTTGTCCCGGTAGCGGAACGGGATGGGGGAGCCGCGGCCGGCGGCGCGAGCCAGGATCAGCCCTGCCACGTGGCGCCCCTGCTGCATCGCCACCGGCGCGAGCCCGGGGAGCGTCACCGGCTCGGCGTTCAGCGCGGGGCGCACGCGGACCATGTCGCCGATCGCGCTCACCTCGGGAAACCCGCGCAGCGAGAGATCGGCCTCGACCGTGAGGCGGCCGGCGCGGTCGGTCTCGCCGCCGGCCGCCCGGGCGAGCATCGCCGCCAGCGGCGAGGCTCGCACCCCGGCCGCCCACACGACCGTGCGGGCCGCGATCCGCCTCCGGCCTCCGCGGCGGTCCTCCAGCTCCACCCCGCCCTCGTCGATGCCGATCACGGTGTGCCCCAGCACGGGCGTGACGCCGAGCTGCGCGAGGGCCCGCTCGGCGCGCTCGGGCAGCGGGTCGGGGAAGCTGGTGAGGACGCGATCGGCCGTCTCCACCAGGAGCACGCGCCCGCGGCGGGGATCGATCCGGCGGAACTCGCCGGCCAGCGTGTCGCGCGAGAGCTCGGCGATCTGCCCGGCCATCTCGACCCCCGTGGGACCGGCTCCGACGACCACGAAGGTCAGCCAGGCCTCCTGCTCCTCCGGGCGCAGCTCGGCCGCCTCGAAGGCGTGCAGGATCCGCCCGCGCACCTCGAGCGCCGAGTCCAGCGACTTCACCTCCAGCGCCACCTCGCGCCACTCGTCGTGGCCGAAGTACGAGTAGTCCGAGCCGGCGGCCACCAGCAGCGCGTCGTAGCCGAGCGAGCCCCTGCCGACCGGCGGGCCGGCGTCGAAGTCGACGCGACGGGCGGGGAGGTCGAATCCGGTGACCTCGCCGAGCAGCACCCGCACGTGCTCGCGGCCCCTGAAGATGTGGCGCAGCGGCATCGCGATGTCGCCGGGCGCCAGCGCGCCGGTGGCGACCTGGTAGGAGAGCGGCTGGAACAGGTGGTAGTTGTGGCGGTCGATGACCGTGACCTCGACGAGATCGCGGGCGCCGCGCGCGGCGAGCGCCCGGGCCGCCTGAAGGCCTCCGAAGCCGCCGCCCACGATCACCACCCGCAGGCGGTGCGGATTGGACGCCGGGGCGCGGGCCATCCCGCCACCCTAGCCGCCGGAGGCGGTCAGCGCGCGTACACCGGCGGTTGAAGGGGCCGCTCACCGGGTAGGGCAGCGGCCATCTCCCCCCGGAACGGCCCTCGTCCCACGTCGCTCTTCACCTGACATCGTCAGTGGCGCCAGCGCTCCGCGATCGCCCCCGTCGCCGCCCGCTGCGCGGCATCGCAGTCGCGATCGCGCTCGGGGTCGTGCTGGGCGGCTGCGGCCGCCAGTCGATCGTCTCCCCACGAAGCCCCCAGACCCACGACATCCGCACGCTGTGGTGGTGGATGCTGGGCGTGGGCGGGATCGTGTTCCTCGGCGCGATCGTGATGCTCACGATGGCCTACCTGCGCCGCGACGTCCGCGGGCTGCCGTTCATCGGCGACCGGGAGCCGATCGCCCAGGGGCTCGTCGTGATGTTCGGGATCGCCATCCCGCTGGTGGTGCTCGTCGCGCTGTTCGGGGTCTCCGACGTGTACCTGATCGACTCCACCTCCCCCCCCGATCCGAGGACCACCGCGATGACCGTCGAGGTGATCGGCCATCAGTGGTGGTGGGAGGTGCACTACCGCGGCACCGGCGCGGTCACCGCCAACGAGATCCACATCCCGGTCGAGACCCGGGTCAACGTGGTCGCCACCAGCGCCGACGTCATCCACAGCTTCTGGGTCCCCCAGCTGGCGCGCAAGATCGACGAGGTCCCCGGCCGCCAGAACCGGGTGTTGCTCTACGCCGACCGGCCCGGCTCCTACCGGGGGCAGTGCGCGGAGTTCTGCGGCGCCCAGCACGCGCACATGGCGCTGTACGTGATCGCGCAGCCGATGGCCCAGTTCAGGGCGTGGCTGGCGGCAATGAGCGCCCCGGCGCGCAACCCGTCCGGCGGGGCGGCCGCGATCGGCAGGCGACTGTTCGAAGCCGACCAGTGCGCCAGCTGCCACCAGATCCGGGGGGTCACCGCGCCGGTGACGGTCGGACCCGACCTCACCCACCTGGCCACCCGCTCCTCCCTGGCCGCCGCCACGATCCCCAACCGGCCCTCCTACCTGGAGCGGTGGATCGCCAACCCGCAGTCGATCAAGCCGGGGGACCGGATGCCGGACCTGGGGCTGCCGCGCTGGCAGATCTCCGACATCGTCGCCTACCTCGACTCCCTGCGCTAGCGATGGCGACGGTAATCACCCCCCGGGGACAGCGACAGGTGCAGCGGCTGGAGCGGATCTGGATCGAGCGCAAGGGGCTGCTCGGGTGGATCACCACCACCGATCACAAGCGGATCGGGATCATGTACTTCTTCACCTCGCTGATCCTGTTCGGCGCCGGAGGGGCGGAGGCGCTGACGATCCGCACGCAGCTGTTCGGGCCCAACAACCACGTGGTCTCGCCCGAGACCTACGACCAGCTGTTCACGATGCACGGGGTCACGATGATCTTCTTGTTCGTGATCCCGATGACCACGGGGGCGTTCGGGAACTACCTGGTGCCGCTGATGATCGGCGCGCGCGACATGGCCTTCCCGCGCATGAACGCGGTCTCCTACTGGCTGTTCTTGGGCTCGGCGGTGTTCATCTACATGGGCCTCGCCTCCGGCCACGCGCCCAACGCCGGGTGGTTCGACTACGTGCCGCTCGCCTCCAAGGCCTACGACCCCGGCAACAACATCGACTTCTACGGCTACGGCCTGATCTTCAACGGGATCGCCAGCACGGCGACGTCGATCAACATCATCGTCACGATCTTCAAGCTGCGGGCGCCGGGCATGTCGTTCAACCGGATGCCGCTGTTCTGCTTCGCGTTTCTGGCGGTCTCCTTCTCGCTGCTGTTCGCGCTGCCGTCGCTCTCGGTGGCGTGCCTGTTCCTGGAGCTCGACCGCCAGCTCGGCTTTCACTTCTACGACGCCGCCCACGGCGGCGACCCGCTGCTGTGGCAGAACCTGTTCTGGATCTTCGGCCACCCCGAGGTCTACATCATCATCCTGCCCGCGTTCGGCATCGCCACCGCGATCATCCCCACCTTCTCGCACCGCAAGATGGTGTTCTTCCCGCTGGTGGCGCTGGCCGAGCTGCTGGTCGCCTTCCTCGGCTTCGGGGTCTGGGTGCACCACATGTTCGTGGTCGGCTACGCGACGATCACCACCGTCTACTTCGCCGCGGCGAGCATGATCATCGTGATCCCCTCGGCGATCCAGCTGTTCGCCTGGATCACCACGATCCTCACCGGCAAGCCGCAGTTCAAGACGCCGCTGCTGTGGATCATCGGCTTCATCGTCTACTTCATGATCGGCGGGCTCTCGGGGGTGACGGTGGCGGCGATCCCGTTCGACCAGCAGGTGGAGGACAGCTACTACATCGTCGCCCACTTCCACTTCGTGATCTTCGGCGCGGCCGTGTTCCCGATCCTCGGCGGGATGTACTTCTGGTTCCCCAAGGTCACCGGGCGGATGTACCACGAGGGGCTGGGGAAGCTCAGCTTCTGGCTCACGTTCGTGGGTACGTTCGTCGTCTTCTTCCCGATGCACATCCTCGGCATCCTCGGGATGCCGAGGCGCGTCTACACCTACCCGCCGGGGATGGGCTGGACGTTCATCAACCAGAGCGAGACGGTCGGCGCGTTCCTGCTCGCGGCGGGGCTGCTGCTGATCGTGGGCAACCTGACCTGGAGCTACTTCAGGGGAGCGGAGGCCGGCAACGACCCCTGGGAGGGAGACACCCTGGAGTGGTCGACCACCTCCCCGCCGCCGCCTTACAACTACCCGGTCATCCCGACCGTCACCAGCCCCTACGCGATGTGGGACAAAAGCGACCGCGAGCTCGACAGCCGGCGGCTCGAGCGCGGCGAGGGGGTCCTCCAGCAGGGCCACGAGACCGTGGCGAGCACCGTGCAGGACGCCGAGTGGGACGAGATCGTCTCGATGCCGCCGCACTCGCTCTGGCCCTTCCTGGTCGGTCTCGCCGCGCCGGGCGGCTTCGCCATGCTGCTGCTGCACCACTACTGGATCGCGGCCGGCTTCCTCGTGCTCGCCGGGCTGCTGCTGATCGGCTGGCACCACCGGGAGGTGGCGGCGTGATGGAGGCCGGCGCGGGCACCCCGCCCAGGAGCATGACGGCGCGCGCGGCGGCCGGGGCGGCGCGGGTGGAGCGCAGGCGCCGTTCCGCCCCCAACGGCATCTGGGGCATGGCGCTCTTCCTGTGCTCGGAGGCCACGATCTTCGGGACCCTGATGGCCACCTACTTCTACCTGGACTTCGACGCCCACCGCTGGCCCCCGGCCGGGATCGAGCGCCCGACGATCGCCTGGCCCTCGATCGCCACCGGATGGCTGGTGCTGAGCATGATCCCCATCTGGCTGGCCTCCCGCTCCGCCCGCCGGGGCGCCCGGCGGCTTACGCTGGGCTCGATCTGGGTGGCGTGCGCGATGCAGTGCCTCTACCTGGCGGCGCAGATCCTCCTCTTCCGGCATGACCTGCTCCACTTCAGCCCCAAGGGCAGCGCCTACGGCTCGATCTACTTCACCATGCTGGCCGCCGACCACGCCCACGTGGCGCTGGGGATCGCGCTGGACGCCGCGCTGCTGTTGTTCATCACGCTCCGCGGCCTGGCCAACTACTGGCTGATCGGGGTTCGCGGCCTGGCCATCTACTGGTACGCGGTCACCGTGATCACCGTCCTCGTCCTCTGCACCCAGCTGAGCCCGTCGTTTTGACCTACCGGCCCCCGAACCTGCTCGTGTGGTTCGCCGTCGGCGGCGGGGCGGTGGCGTTCGCGCTCCAGTTCGTCGCCGGGCTGGCGTTCAGCTTCGCCCAGTGCGACGCCCCGCCGGGCCGGTGGTCGCTGTCCGTCCAGCAGTGGCAGATCGCCCTGGCCGCCGCAGGCTTCGCGGTCGGCGCGGCCTCGATGCTCGCCGCGATCCGGATCTTCCGGCGCACCTTCCGGCTGGGCGACGTGGCCGGGGAGGAGCGCCGGGGCGACGGCAGCCAGCCGCCGATCGGGCGCATCCACTTCCTGGCCGTGGTCGGCCTGGTGGTCAACACGCTGGTGCTGATGATCATGGCGATGGACGCGTTCGGCACCGCGCTTCACGGCTACTGCGTGCAGACATGAGCCGGCCGGCGCGCACGATCACGCTCACGCTCCTGCTCGCCGTGGCGGCGGTCGGCGTCGCCTCGGCGCAGCCGCGATACGGGATCGTCCGGCCCACCACCGAGCCGCCGGAGCCGAGCGTCACCCTCGGCGCCGAGCTGTACGCGGCCAACTGCTCCACCTGCCACGGGATCGCCGGCGCGGGCATCCGCCGCCCCCGGCCGGGCGCTGGCGACCTCATGGGCGAGGGGCCGCCCCTGCGCGGCGTCGGGGCGCTGCGCGCCGACTTCTACCTGCGGATGGGCTTCATGCCCCTGGCCAACCCGCACGAGCAGCCGACCCGCCAGCGGCCCGAGCTCACCGACAAGGAGATCCGCTCGCTGGTCGTCTACGTCGCCTCGCTGGGCCCGGGACCGGCGATCCCCCACCCCAACGTCCGCTGGTCGGGCGACCGGCTGGTCGGCGCCGGCAGCCTCGCCTACGGGTTGAAGCTGTTCACCGACCACTGCGCGGGCTGCCACCAGATCGTCGGCCGTGGCGGCTTCGTCACCGGCGCCCGCGTCCCGCCGCTGCAGGGGCTCACGCCGACCGAGATCGCCGAGGCGGTGCGGACCGGGCCGTACCTGATGCCCCGCTTCACCTCCAGGCAGATCACCGACCGCCAGCTCGACTCGATCATCAAGTACGTCCTCAGCACGCGGGCCCCCGTCAACCACGGCGGCTGGGGGATCGGCAACCTCGGCCCGATCCCGGAGGGGATGGTGGTCTGGTGGATCGTGGTCCCGCTGCTGATCGGGCTGTGCACGCTGGTGGCCCGGAGGATGCGCCACCCATGAGGCTGTGGCGCTGGGTCCTCGCGCTGGCGGCGCTGCTGGCTCACCGGAGGTCCTCCGGCTCCGGCGGCGGCCCCCACGACGGCCGGATCGTCCCCGAGGCCACGCCGAGCCCGCGCGCCGAGGTGGTCGTGGCGATCCTGCTCCTGATCGCCGCGGCGTTCGCCGCCGGCTTCGTGGCCGCCTACGGCCTGCTCGGCGCCCAGCGCCTGCCCAACGAGCTCCTGGGGGTGTGCCTGGGGCTGTCGCTGCTGTTCGTCGCCGCCGCCTTCGTGGTCGTCGCCAAGCGCCTCGTGGTCACCGAGGAGCTCGAGGAGGAGTACCCCGTGGAGCACCCCGAGGAGCAGGAGGCGGTGGCGCGGATCGTGCGCGAGAGCGGGAGCGGCTTCACCCGCCGGCGGATGCTGGTGGGCGCAGGCGGGCTGGCCGCCGGCGCGCTGGGCCTGGCCGCGATCACCCCCGCCGTCTCGCTCGGGCCGATCTGGGACACCGGGCCGCTCGACGAGAGCCCCTGGCGGCGGGGACGGCGGCTTGTCGACGAGAACGACAAGCCGATGCTCGCCTCCGACATCGAGCCCGACACCTTCTACACCGCCTTCCCGGAGGGCGCCGACAAGGAGTTCATCGGCTCGTCGGTCGTCGTGGTGCGCCTGAGCCCCAGCTCGCTGCGCCTCCCCCCGGGCCGCCGGGGCTGGGCCCCCTATGGGATCGTCGCCTACTCCAAGATCTGCACCCACGCGGGGTGCGCGATCGCGCTGTACCGCAAGCCGCTGTTCCCGCAAGTCGAGCCCCGTCCCGAGCTGGTCTGCCCGTGCCACTACTCGACGTTCGACCCGGCCACGGGCGCCGCCGTCACCTACGGCCCGGCCGGCCGCCCCCTCCCCCAGCTGCCGCTGATGGTCGACGCCGCGGGCTACCTGCGGGCAGCGGGGAACTTCTCGGAGCGGGTCGGCCCCGGGTGGTGGAACGTGCGCCGGCCCCCGACCTTCGTCCGGACGCCCTCGTGACCGATCCGCTCCAGGACCCGGTTCGCTTCATCGACCAGCGGACGGCGGCCGCCCCCCTGCTGCGCAAGGGACTGCGCTACCTGTTCCCCGACCACTGGTCGTTCCTGCTCGGCGAGGTGGCGCTGTACTGCTTCATCGTGCTGATCGGCACCGGCGTCTACCTGGCGCTGTTCTTCGACCCCAGCACCGCCCACACCGTCTACCACGGCCCCTACACCGAGCTGCGGGGCCGGGACATGAGCGCCGCCTACAAGTCGGTGCTGGACATCTCCTTCAGCTACAAGGCCGGGCTGCTGATCCGCCAGACCCACCACTGGGCGGCCGACGTGTTCGTAGCCGCGATGGTGATCCACCTGATGCGGGTGTTCTTCACCGGCGCCTTCCGCCGGCCCCGCGAGCTGACGTGGATGATCGGCCTGATCCTGCTGTTCACCTCGCTGCTGGAGGGCTACCTCGGCTACTCGATGGTCGACGACCTGCTCTCCGGGATGGGCCTGGCGATCGGCTACGGAGTGGGGCTGTCGCTGCCGGTCGTCGGCGGCCCGGCCATGCTGTGGCTGTTCGGCGCGCCGTTCCCGGGCAAGGGCATCTTCTGGTCACGGATGTACATCGCCCACGTGTTCCTGATCCCGATCCTGCTGGCCACCCTGATCACCGTCCACGTGGCGCTGGTCGCCCTGCGTCACCACACCCAGTTCCGGGAGAGCCGGCGGCACACCAACCGGCGCCTGATCGGGGTGCCGATGTTCCCCGGCCAGGCCCCGCGGTCGCTGGCGCTGATGTTCGGCGTGTTCGGGATCCTGTTCCTGCTCGGCGGGCTCATCCAGATCAACCCGATCTGGCAGTGGGGGCCGTTCGAGCCCTACTACGCCACCAACGGCGCTCAGCCCGACTGGTACCTGGGCTGGCTGATCGGCGCGCTGCGGCTGATGCCCAATTTCGACGTGACGATCGGCCACTTCACGTTGATCCCCAACCCGTTCTGGGGCGGCGTGGCCTTCCCGCTGGTCGTGCTCGGGGTGCTGCTCGCCTTCCCGTGGGTCGAGCGCAAGCTGACGCGGGACCGCTCGGCGCACAATCTGGCCGACCGCCCCCGCGACGCGCCGAACCGCACGGCGTTCGGCGTGGCGTTTTTGAGCTGGGTGTTCATCATCTTCTCCTTCGGCGCCGCCGACCGGATCCTCGTGTTGTGGGGGATCGGCTACAACACCCAGCTGTACGTGTTCCGCGTGTGCATGTGGGTGGTGCCGGCGATCCTGTTCCTCGTCGTCCGCCGGCTGTGCCGCGAGCTCCAGCACGCCGACCGGATCGAGGGCATCCGCGAGCAGGCCGAGGAGGAGGCCGAGCGCGAGCGCGAGGCGCTGGCCATGGGCTCCGGCCCATGAGGCGTCGATAGCATCCGCCCGTCCGCGCAAGCGGCGCGGGCGACGCGATGGTCCGGATGACTGAGTGGACGGCCGACCCGACGGATGCCCGCGCCTCGGAGGCGGCGGCCGCGCGGCGCCTGAGCCGCCGGGACCTTCTGAGGGCGGCCGGCTCGGCGGCGGCCGGCGCGCTGCTCCTCGACGGCGCGCCCGCCCTCGCTGCCGGCCTCGCCCGCGCGCGGACGGCCTCCGCGCCCCGCTTCCGCTCCCGGCCCGATCTGCGGCCGCCCGCCGTCGCCGTGCACGGGAGCGCGGCACCCGGCGTCGCCGAGGAGGGCTACATCTTCCTGGGGCCGACCGGGCAGCGGGCCTCGCAGGCGGGCGCGCTGATCGTCGATCCGACCGGGCAGCCGGTGTGGTTTGCCCCGGTGCCGCCGACGGACTGGACCTCCAATTTCAGGGTGCAGCTCTACCAGGGCCGGCCGGTCCTCACCTGGTGGCGGGGCACCGTGAGCTCCGGCGGCTACGGCCGCGGGGAGGGCGTCGTGCTGAGCGCCACCTACTCCGAGCTGGCCCGCATCCGGGCGGGCGGCGGCCGTCACGCCGACCTGCACGAGCTCGTTCTCACCCCCGAGGGGACGGCGCTGATCACCTGCCATCCGCGCGAGGCGCCGGCCGACCTCTCGCGGCTCGGCGGACCGCGCCGGGGGCGGGTCCTGGAGTCGATCATCCAGGAGGTCGAGGTGTCCAGCGGGCGGGTGCTGCTCGAGTGGCGGAGCCTCGAGCACCTCTCCCCCGCCGAGTCCTGCATGCCCCTCGGCGAGCCCTACGACTACGCGCACGTCAACTCGATCGACGTCCTCCCCGACGGGAACCTGCTCGTCTCGGCCCGGCACACGTGCGCGCTCTACAAGATCCATCGCCGCACCGGCCGGGTGCTCTGGCGGCTCGGCGGCCGGCGCAGCGACTTCACGCTGCAGGGCGCGGCGCGGTTCTGGTGGCAGCACGACGCCCGCCTGGCCGCCGATGGCCGCATCACGGTGTTCGACAACGGCGCCGGGCCGGTCAGGACCGAGTCGCAATCCCGCGGGCTGGCGCTCGAGGTCGACTGGAGGCGCCGGCGGGTGCGGCTCGCCCGCGCCTATCGCCACCGCCACCAGATCCTCGCCGACGCGATGGGCAACGTCCAGCGCCTGGCCACGGGGAACGTGGTGGTCGGATGGGGCCTGGCGCCGGTGCTCAGCGAGTTCGCCGCCGACGGGAGGCTGCTCGGCGACTTCCGGCTGCCGGCGGGATCGGGCTCCTACCGCGGATTCCGCTGCCCGTGGGAGGCGGTGCCGGGGGATCCCCCGGTGGGCGCGGCGATCCCCGGCGCTTCGGGCACGACCCTCTACGCGAGCTGGAACGGCGCCACCACGGCCGCCTCGTGGCTTCTCAGCGTCGGCTCCGACCCGGCGGCGGTGAGACCGGTCGCCACCGTGCCCCGCTCCGGGTTCGAGACCGCGATCGCGCTCGGCGCCACCAGCGGCTACGCCGTCCTCACGGCGCTCGACGCGTCCGGGCGGCCGCTGGCGAGCAGCCGGCCGGTGGCGCTGTAGGCGCCGGCACCGGCCGCCGCGGGTCCGCCCGCTGACGGGCGCCCCGTTCCGTCGCCCGCCGGGGCGGGTAGCCCTCCCGAATACCTCGGCCGAACAAGGAGAGACGATGCCCGATACCGCCCAGTTCATCCTCAACCGCCTCACCGAGTGGGGGATCAAGCGCGTGTACGGCTACCCGGGCGACGGGATCAACGGGCTCATCGGCGCCTTTCACGAGGTGGGGGACCGGCTCGATTTCATCCAGTGCCGGCACGAGGAGATCGCCGCCTTCGCCGCCACCGGCCACGCCAAGTTCACCGGCGATGTCGGCGTCTGCATGGCCACCTCGGGACCTGGCGCGATCCACCTGCTGAACGGCCTCTACGACGCCAAGCTCGACCACCAGCCGGTGGTGGCGATCGTCGGCCAGCAGAAGCGGATGTCGCTGGGCGCCAACTACCAGCAGGAGGTCGACCTGAACACGCTGTTCAAGGACGTGGCCAGCGAGTACGTGATGACGATCATGGACCCCTCCCAGGCGCGTCACGTGATCGACCGGGCGATCCGGATCGCCAAGGACTCGCGCAAGCCGACGGCCGTGATCGTGCCCGAGGACGTGCAGGAGGCCGAGCACGAGGAGCCGCCGCGCAGCCACGGCGCGGTCTACTCGTCGCTCGGCTACTCAAAGCCGCTCATCCGGCCGCGCGACGAGGACCTCCGGCGCGCCGCGGAGATCCTCAACCAGGGCGAGAAGGTGGCGATCCTGATCGGGCAGGGAGCCGCCGGGGCGGCCGACGAGGTGATCCAGTTGGCCGAGCTGCTGGGCGCCTGCGTGGCCAAGGCGCTCAACGGCCGCGCGGCGCTTCCCGACGATCTGCCCTTCGTCACCGGCGCGATCGGGCTGCTGGGAACCAAGCCCAGCTACGACATGATGATGGGCTGCGACACGCTGCTGATGCTCGGCACGAGCTTCCCCTACGCCGAGTGGCTGCCCGAGGAGGGCTCCTGCCGCGCGGTGCAGGTGGACATCGACGGACGCAACCTGGGGATGCGCTACTCCCCCACCGAGTGCAACCTGACCGGGGATGCCAGGGACACGCTGCAGGCGCTGATCCCGCTGCTGGAGCGCAAGTCCGAGCGCTCTTGGCGCACTCACCTCGAGCAGGAGATCGAGCGCTGGTGGAAGCTGATGGACGAGCGGGCTCACCTGGCGGCCGATCCGATCAACCCGCAGCTGGTGTTCGCCGAGCTGAGCCCGCGCCTGCCCGACAACTGCATCCTCACCTCCGACTCGGGCTCGGCGACCAACTGGTGGGCGCGCCACCTGAGGCTGCGCCGGGGGATGAAGGCGGCGCTGTCCGGAACGCTGGCGACCATGTGCCCGGCCGTGCCCTACGCGCTGGGCGCGAAGTTCGCCTTTCCCGAGCGGCCGGTCATCGCCTGCCTGGGCGATGGCGCGATGCAGATGCTGGGGAACAACGCCCTGGTCGATCTCGCCTACTACCAGGATCGCTGGTCCAACCGCCAGTGCGTCGTGCTCGTGCTCAACAACCGCGACCTCAACCAGGTGACCTGGGAGCAGCGGGTGATGGCCGGGGATCCCAAGCTCGACGCCTCGCAGGTGCTGCCCGAGTTCAACTTCGCCCGCTACGCCGAGTTGCTCGGGCTCAAGGGGATCCGGGTGGAGCGCCCGGAGGACGTCGCGCCGGCGTGGGAGGAGGCGCTCGCCGCCTCCGGGCCCGTCGTCTACGAGGCGATCACCGACCCCGAGGTGCCGCCGCTGCCGCCGCACATCCAGTTCGAGCAGGCCCAGAAGCTCGCCCACGCGCTTCCGGGGGATCCCGCGCGGGGGAGGATCGTCAAGCAGGCGCTGAAGGGCAAGCTCGAGGAGTTCATCACCCGGTGAGCCGGCGCGCGGCCCACCGCCCCATGGCGACCCTGACCTCCGCCCCATGGCGACGCTGATGCCTGCTCCATGGCGACCTTGACCTCTACCCCATGGCGATTTTGACCTCTGCGCCCGGTGCCCGGGTGGAGGGCGTCGAGGTGAGCGCCTACGAGATCCCAACGGCGACCGACCACGAGTCGGACGGGACGCTGGTCTGGGACTCGACCACCGTGGTCGTGGTGGAGCTGCGCTGCGGCCGGCACACGGGCCTCGGCTACACCTACTGCGACGCTTCGGCGGCGCGGGTGGTCGGGTCGATGCTGGCGCCGCTGCTGGAGGGCGCCGATCCGCTGATGCCGCAGCTCGCGTGGGCCGAGATGCAGCTGCGCTCGCGCCAGCTCGGCCACGATGGGGTGGCGGCGATGGCGATCTCGGCCGTGGACGTGGCGCTGTGGGACCTCAAGGCGAACCTGCTCGGCGTATGCCTGGCCGACGCGCTGCCCCGCTTCCGCCCGAGCGTCCCCGTCTACGGCTCCGGGGGCTTCTGCAACTACTCCCGCAAGCAGCTGGCGGAGCAGGTGGAGGGATGGGTCGGCGCCGGCCTGCGCAGCGTCAAGATCAAGGTGGGCCGTGACGCGGCCGCCGACCCTGACCGGGTGGCGCTGGTGCGCGAGGTGGCGGGTCCCGAGGTGGAGATCATGGTGGACGCCAACGGCGCCAACCGGCCCGCCCAGGCGCTCGAGTGGGCGCAGCGCTACCGCGAGCTCGGGGTCACCTACTTCGAGGAGCCGGTCTCGTCCGACGACCTGGCGGGCCTCGCCCACGTGCGCGCACGGGCGCCGGCCGGCCTGGCGGTGGCGGCCGGCGAGTACGGCTGGAACCTCCCGTACTTCCAGCGCATGCTCGACGCCGGCGCGGTGGACATCCTCCAGGCCGACGTCACGCGCTGCGGCGGGATCACGAACATGCTGCGCGTCGACGGGCTGTGCAAGGCCCGCAGCATGCCCTTCTCCGCCCACTGCGCGCCGGCGATCTCCGCGCACGCCTGCTGCGCCATGGAGACCGTGCTCCACATCGAGTACTTCTTCGACCACCACCGGATCGAGAGCCTTCTGTTCGAGGGAGCCCTCTCGCCCCGCGACGGGCTGCTCACGCCCGACCGCGACCGGCCGGGGCTGGGGCTCGAGCTCAAGCGCGCCGACGCCCGCCGGTACGAGGTCTGAGCATGCGCGACCCTGGGTGCGATGGCGCCCGAAGCTGAGCGCCCGCTCAACAAGGAGGAGCGAACCCGGCTGGTGCTGCTGGCGCTGCCGACCCTGGCCCTCGCCTTCGCGATCACGATCGTCTCCACCTACCTCGGCGCGGTGGCTCGGCGCTACACCCACGACACGATCGTCATCGGGGTGATCATCGGTGGAGAGGGCGTGATGGCCCTCTGGGTCCCGCTCATCGCAGGCGCCTGGTCTGACCAGCTGCACAGCCGGATCGGCGGGCGGCTGCCGTTCGTGATCGCCGGGGCCCTGCCGGCATCGGCGGCCCTGATCCTGATCGGCCTGACGCGCTCGCTGCCCGCGGTGGCCGCCGTGACCGGGGTGTTCTTCCTCTTCTACTTCGTCGCCTACGAGCCCTACCGCGCGATGTACCCCGACCTGGTGGCCAGCGAGGAGATCGCGGGCCGGGCGCAGAGCGCGCAGGCGGTGGCGCGCGGGGTGGGGACCGGCCTGGCCCTGGTCGGCGGGGGCCTGATGCTCAGCGTGGGCCGCGCGTTCCCGTTCGTGGTGGCCGCCGGCGTGCTGACCGGCGCCACCGGCGCTTTCACCTACCTGATCGTCAGGCGGGGCCTGCAGGAGCAGCCGCGGGAAGAGCGCGCCGAGAGCGCCCGCGAGGTCGCGCGCCGGCTCCGGCGCCTGCTGGCCGAGCACCCCGCGCTGCGCTCCTACCTGATCGCCAACGCGCTGTGGGAGATGGCGCTGGCCGCGCTGAAGGCGTTCATCGTCCTCTACCTGGTGATCGGGCTGGGCTACAAGCTCCAGACCTCATCGCTCATCATCGGAGCCGTCGCGGTTGTGATCCTGCTGGGGGCGGCGCTGTCGGGAAAGGTGGGCGACCGGCTGGGACGGCTGCGCGTGGTCACGGTCGCGCTCTGGTTCTACGGGGGCGGCTACCTGATCCCTGTGTTCACGACGCTGCGGCCCGCGCTCGGCGTGGCCGTCCCGCTGATCGCCCTGGGCGGCGGGACGTTGATGACGCTCGCCTACGCGCTGCTCATGCCGCTGATGCCCGAGGAGGAGCACGGCGCGCTCACCGGCTTCTACAGCCTCTCGCGCGGGATCGGGATCGTGCTCGGCCCCGTCCTGGCCGGCGTCGTGATCGCGGTGACCCGGCACGGGCCGTTCGGCGCAACCCACGGCTTTCAGGCGATGTGGATGGTGTGCGCGGCGGCCGCCCTGACCAGCCTGCTCTTCCTGCGCCGGCTGCGGGGCGCCGAGCGGGACCGCGGCAGGCTCCGCCGCGAGCGCGACCAGCAGACGCGGGGGCGCGAGCGGCGCGGCGCCGCGCAGCGCAGCTCGGCTTGAGGTGGCCACCGCCTCGGGGGGCGCCGGCCCCTCCCCGGGCGCGTGGAAGCGGACCCCTCCCCAGGCGCGTGGGCGCGGTGGCCACCGGCGCCACCCCTCAACCGGCAAGAGGTGACAATTCGCCGCCGCCGGACGGGCACGTGTCACGCTGCGCCGGTCATAGCCGGCAGAGCGTGACACGTGCCCTCAGAGATTGGGCGCCGTGTCACGTCATGCCGGTTTCGGTGGCGGCTGCGTCTCCCGGGCGCCGCCCGCACTCGCGGTAGAAGCCCGACGGCAGCTCCTCGATCTCGCCGGCGCGCACCGCGGCGGCCAGCGCGCTGTCGAAGCCGCCGTCGTGCCAGCGGCTGGCCCCGGCCACCCGCTCGAGCGTCTGCCTGGGCAGCACGCGGTAGGGGGCCAGGGCACGGGCCAGCCGCCGCGCCTCGGCCTGGATAACCGCCTGCTCGTGCCGGCTGATGCGGGCTCTGAACGTTCGGTCACGGTCAACCATCGATCCTCCTTCTCGCTCACGATCAGTTTTCCCGTGCGGCGGGAGGTCGCCAAGGCGCGGCGTGATCGTTCTGACCCCGGGGATGGTCAGCGCCCTGACGGCTAAGCCGCGGGAACCGTGGCCGGCGATCCCGCCGCCGGCTCGCCCGCGAGCGCCCGCGAGCGGCGCCGCGCGGCGCCGCGCCGCTCCCCGCGGTCGATCGCCGCTCGCTGGGGGCCGACCACGTACCGAGGATCGGAGGCCGAGTCGAAGCCCGCCTTGAACACGCTCCAGCGGGCGCTCAGCGCGCCGCCGGCCATCAGCGCGCCCGCCGCCGCCGCGGCCGCGCGCGACCGCCCGCCCCGGCCCGCCAGCAGGAGCGCTCCGGCCCCGATCAGTCCCTCCCCCAGGTGGCCGAACCGGGCGCCCGGCCCGCTGCGATACGGTTCGCCGATCTCGCCCAGCCTTCGCTCCATCGCCTTCTTGAGCCCGACCTCGAGCGCCGCGCCGGCGAGCGCCAGCCGGCGGGCGGGAGCCGCGTGCTCGACCGGGGTGGCGGCCACGGCGGCCGCCCCGGCGCTGAGCGCCGCGCCCGAGCCGAACACCGCCGGCAGGATCCGTCGCGCCTCGTGCCACGCGGGCACCGCGGTGTTGGCCACGAGCGCCGCCGTGTAGGTGGAGAGCGGCAGCCCGAGGAGGGCGGCGGCCGGGCGGGCCGCGCGGCTCAGCCGCGGGAATGCGCCGGCCCAGGCGTTGGCCGCCGCCACGGTGGTGGCCGCGCCGCTGCCCGACAGGATCCACGAGCCGACGCTCATCGGCGAGGTGACCTTGAACATCCGCAGCATGTTGAGGAACCGGTCCGGCCGCCCCAGATCGGACACCAGGAGCGCCGGGCTGACCAGGATCCCCGCCTGCGCGGCTGCCCACGCCCGCCGGGCGAGGACGTGGTTGCCGCGCAGCCCGGCGGCCCAGGCCAGGCCGGCCGAGGAGCCGGCGAGTCCGCCGGCGAAGAAGTAGCAGGGGATCTCCCAGCTCCAGATCGGCTCCTTGATCACCGGCTGGCCGTGGTAGGAGCGGACGGCGTCCTCAGTCACCGCGGCCTCCGAGAGCGGCGCCGGCCAGCACCGCGGCCAGCCCGAGGGCGGCTAGACCGGCGGCCCGCCAGATCTCGCCGAGGTCCCGGCGGGTGTCGACCGGGTCGGGGGGCAGCCCGTAGACCTCGGGGTCGTCCAGCAGCAGGAAGAAGGCGCCGGCCCCCCCGATGCCGTCCTCCTCGTCGGCCAGGTAGAGCTGGGCCCGCTCCTGCCCGGCCTGCTGAAGCTCGGCCAGCCGGTGCTCGGCCCGCGTGCGCAGCTCGCCCAGCTCGCCGAACTGGATCGAGTTGGTGGGGCAGGCCTGGGCGCAGGCGGGCTCCTGATCGTCCTTGAGGCGGTCGTAGCAGAGGGTGCACTTCCACACCCGGCCGTCTTCCCGGCGCTGGTCGAGCACCCCGAACGGGCATGCCGGCACGCAGTACCCGCAGCCGTTGCAGACGTCCTCCTGCACGACCACCGTGCCGTACTCGGTGCGGAACAGTGCCCCGGTGGGGCACACCTCCAGGCAGGCGGCGTGGGTGCAGTGCTTGCACACGTCCGAGGCCATCAGCCAGCGGATGCCGTCCCCCTCCTGGTAGGTCTGCAGCCCGGCGTCGATGGCACCGTCGCGCGAGGCGACCGCCACCAGGTCGGGCTCCTCGCGGGCGTCGGCGGCGACCCTCTGCTCCACGAAGGCCACGTGGCGCCAGGTGTCGGCGCCGAGGGCGACCGTGTTGTCGTAGGAGTGGCCGGTGAAACCCTGGATGGACATGGGGATCTGGTTCCACTCCTTGCAGGCGACCTCGCACGCCTTGCACCCGATGCACACCGAGGTGTCGGTGAAGAACCCCACGCGGGGCCTGGCCCGCTCGCCGTAGGTCGACGGCCAGGAGACGGTCTGAAGGCTCACCGCGTGACCCCGGCGCGACGGCGATAGTCCTCCACCAGCTCCAGGCGGGCTCGTCCGCGCGGGCGGCGACCGGGCCGGATGTCGCACGTGGCCACCTTGTACTCGCTGATGTGCACGTTGTTGTCGAGCACAACCGGCAGCAGCTCGTTGGCCGAGTCGCCGGTGACGATCCCCACCCCTCCCCAGTGGTAGGGGGCCCCGACCAGGTGCATGGTCCGCCCCTGGACCATCAGCGGCCTGATCCTCCCCGTCACCATCACGCGGGCCTCCACCGCCTGGCGCGCGGTGACCACGGTCGCCCAGCCGCCATGCTCGAGCCCGCGCTCGGCGGCGAGCTCCGGCGAGACCTCGACGAAGAACTCGGGTTGGAGCTCGGCCAGGTACGGGACGGTGCGCGACATCCCGCCCGCCGTGTGGTGCTCGGTGAGCCGGTAGGTGGAGAGCACGAACGGGAACACCTCCGCCCCGCGCTCCCCGCCCATCGGGTGGTAGGGGTTCTCGGGCCGAGGGAAGGCCTGCCGCGTGGGGTTCTGCTGCTGGGCGTAGAGAGGGTTGACGAACGGGGACTCCTGTGGCTCGTAGTGCACGGGCAGCGGCCCGTCGACCAGCCCGGTGGGGACGAACAGCCAGCCGCGCCCATCGGGATGCAGGATGAACGGCTTGTCACCGGCGATCGCCTCCAGCGCCTTGGCGTGGCCCGTGGGGCTGTAATGGGGGTGCTTGTCGGGCGGGAAGTCCGGCGAGTCGCCGAGGCTCGTCCATTTGCCCTCCTCCTCGTCCCACCACACGTAGCGCTTGCGCTCCGACCACGGCCTGCCCTCCGCGTCGGCGGAGGCCCGGTTGTAGATGATGCGCGTGTCCTTCGGCCACGCCCACCCCCACTCGTGGGCGATCCAGTTCTGCTCGTCGTGCGGCGTCTTGCGCGCCGCCTGGTTGACCCCGTCCCTGTAGATCCCGCAGTGGATCCACGAGCCGCAGGTGGTGGAGCCGTCGTCCTTGAGCTCGTCGTAGGAGGGAAGCAGGGAGCCGTCGGCGCCGCGCCCGTTGATCTCCTGGAGCACCGCCTGCGCGTCCGGCTCGCCGTGCGGGCCCTGCAGGGGGTAGTCCCACACCAGGTCGAGAATCGGGCGGTCCCTGGGATCCTCGGAGCCGGCGAGCTTCTCCCGGATCCTCCTGCCCAGGTGGTAGATCCAGTGCAGCTCGGAGCGGCAGTCACCGGGCGGCTCGCACGCCTTGTGGTGCCACTGAAGCAGCCGCTGGGTGTTGGTGAAGTTGCCGTCCTTCTCGGTGTGGGCGGCGCAGGGAAGGAAGAAGACCTCGGTCTGGATGTCCTGCGCCCTGACCTCACCCGATTCGTGCTCGGGCGAGTCCTTCCAGAAGCTGGCCGACTCGATCGGCTGGAAGTCCCGCACCACCAGCCAGTCGAGCTTGCCCAGCGCCAGGCGCATCAGCTTCGAGTTCGCCGAGCCCACCGTCGGGTTCTGCCCGACGCAGAACATGCCCTTCACCCCCCCGTCGAGCATCTTCAGCATCATCGCGTAGTGCGAGTGGTCGCCGTCGATGCGCGGCAGGTAGTCGAAGCAGAAGTCGTTCTCCTCGGTGGCCGCCTCGCCCCACCACGCCTTCAGCAGCGAGACCATGTAGCTGCTCAGGTTCCCCCAGGCGCCGGTGCTCGGCCCGTTGAGCTCGATGAACTTCTCCAGCGTCGGGTGCGACTGCGGGTGGGGCATCGGGATGTACCCCGGGAGGATGTTGTAGAGCGTGGGGATGTCGGTGGAGCCCTGGATGTTGGCGTGGCCGCGCAGGGCGAGGATCCCGCCGCCGGGGCGGCCGATGTTCCCCAGCAGGAGCTGGATGATGGATGCCGTGCGGATGTTCTGGACGCCGACGGTGTGCTGCGTCCAGCCGACCGAGTAGACGATCGATGAGGTCCGCTCGCGGCCGGAGTTCTCGCACAGCGCGCGGGCGACGCGGGTCACGTCATCGGGCGAGCAGCCGCAGATCCCGGCCACCGTCTCGGGCGTGTAGCGCTCGAAGTGGCGCCGGAGGATCTGCAGGACGCAGCGCTCGTCCTGCATCGTGTTGTCGAGGTCCGGGGGGTCGCCTCCCTTCAGCTCCATGCCGTGCGCCCCGTGCGCCTGCTCGCCGGACACGTCCGCCTGCTGCTCGGACTTGCCCGCCGTCGCCTCGCCGGTGGAGCGGTTGTAGCCCCAGGTGGTGATGTCGTAGGCGCTGTGCTCGGCGTCCCAGCCGGAGAAGTAGCCGCTGGCGTCCTCGGCGTCGTGGAAGTCGCGCTTGATGATCACCGGTCCGTTGGTGAAGTGCTCGACGTACTCGCGGAACCAGGCGTCGTGCTCGAAGATGTAGTTGACGATGCCGCCGAGGAAGGCGATGTCGGTCCCGGAGCGGATCGGCACGTGCAGGTCGGCCATCGCGCTGGTGCGGGTGAACCGGGGGTCGACGTGGATCACCTTCGCGCCGCGCTCCTTGGCCTCGATCACCCACTGGAAGCCGACCGGGTGCTGCTCGGCCATGTTCGAGCCCATGATCAGGATGCAGTCGGAGTTCTGCAGGTCCTGCTGGAAGGTGGTCGCGCCGCCGCGCCCGAACGAGGTCCCCAGACCGGGAACCGTCGAGCTGTGTCATATGCGGGCCTGGTTCTCGATCGACAGCGCGCCCAGGGCGCAGAAGAACTTCTTGATCAGGTAGTTCTCCTCGCTGTCGAGCGTCGCGCCGCCCAGGAAGTGGATCCCGAGCGTGCGCTTGAGCGGCTTGCCGTCGGCGGTCGCCTCCTCCCAGGTCTCCGCGCGGGTCCTGATCACCCGCTCGGCGATCATGTCCGTCGCCTGCTCGAGCGAGATGTGCTCCCACTCGGTGGCGCCGGGGCGGCGGTACTTCACGCGCGTCTCGCGCAGCGGGCTGTTGACCAGCTTCTCGGAGGCGGCGCCCTTTGGGCACAGGCGGCCCCGCGAGATCGGCGAGGCGGGGTCGCCCTCGATCTGGATGACCCTCTCGTCCTTGACGTAGACCTTCTGTCCGCAGCCCACGGCGCAGTAGGGGCAGACCGACTGCACGACTCTGTCGGCGGCGCGGGTCCGCGGCGCCAGCGCGGCCGAGCGCCTGGACTGAGCCGCCCGCCCCAGCCCCAGCGCGTCCCCCGCGAGCTGGCGGAGGAACGGCGGGGTGAGACGGCGCGCGTCGCCCATGCAGCGCCAAGATACCCCCCGCCCGGCGGCGGAAACCGTCACCGTTTGTGCGCCCGGGGCAAGGGGTAAGCGGCGTGACATGGCACGCGAGGGCGAAACCGAGCGGGCGCTCCAGGCGATCACGACGGCCCTCAACGACGAGCGGGTGCAGGAGCTCGACAGCGCGCGGGCGCAGGAGGTCGTCTCCTCTTCGCTCGCGGACGGGCCTCACCTCACCCTCGATGACGGTGGCGGCCTGCACGACCACACCGGGGCGCGCGTGGCCGCCATCCGCCGGATCGGCAGCGGGGAGTGGATCGCCGAGCGGCAGAACGCCGCCGCCGAGCGCTCCCACGCGGCGGTCCCCTCGCCGCCCCCGCAGAGCAGGCTGCGCTCGCTGCTGACCAGGCTGAAGGTGCTCGGTTAGCGTCGGGCGCGAGGGGCTCTCCGCACCGGGCGGCGGGTTCTCCGCCTGCCCGCGGGCGCTCCTACCAGGGCGGGGTCTCGGTCTGCCTACCAGGGCGGGGTCTCGGTCTGCGCAGGCGCGTCCTCCTCCCCGTCCTCGGGCGGGGGCGCGCCGGGGACGTCGGCGTCCGCCCGCTTGCGCTCCCAGTCGGCGCGGGCCTCCTGCGCCTGGCGGTGGATCTCCTCCGAGTGGCGCTCCAGCTCCCGGGCCTCCCGTTCCAGCTCCTCGGAGCGCCGCACGTGATCGCTCTCTGACATCAGGCCGGGGCTACCCAGATATTCCCGGCGCGATGCGGGTAGGCACCGGAGGTACCGCCACCTCGAGAGGAGCACGCATGGCTCGAAACCGGACCGCCTCCGATCAGCTCGTCGAGCGGCTGGTCGAATGGGGAATCGACGTCGTCTTCGGGCTGCCGGGCGACGGGATCAACGGCGTGATGGAGGCGCTGCGGACCCACGCGGAGCAGATCCGCTTCATCCACGTCCGCCACGAGGAGACGGCCGCGCTGGCCGCCTGCGCCTACGGCAAGTTCACCGGCCGCCCCGCGGCCTGCCTGTCCACGGCCGCGCCCGGCGCGGTCCATCTCATGAACGGCCTCTACGACGCCCGCATCGACCAGTCCCCGGTGGTGGCGATCACCGGCATGACCTACCACGACGTGATCGGCACCCACTACCTGCAGGACATCAACCACGACGCGGTCCTGCGCGACCCGTGCGTCTACAGCCAGCGGATCATGGGCGAGGCGCACGTGCTCCCGGTGGTCGACATGGCGGTCCGCTCGGCGATCGCCCACCGCGGTCCGGCGGCGATCGCGATCCCGATCGACATCCAGTCCGGGGAGGCGGTGACCGGGGACCGCTCGATCAAGAACATCGAGGGCCACTCGGCCGTCGCGGCGATCGACGGCCGCCGCGTCCCTCCGCGCGAGCGGCTGGAGCGCGCCGCCCAGGCGCTCTCGCGCGGCTCGCGCACGGTGATCTTCGTCGGCGCCGGCGGCCGCGGCGCCGGCGACCAGCTCGAGGCGGTGGCGGAGAAGCTCGGGGCGCCGATCGTCAAGGCGATGCTCGGCAAGGACGCGGTGCCCGACGACAGCCCCTACTGCCTGGGCGGCTACGCGCTGGTCGGCACGCGGCCGGCCCAGAACGCGCTCCAGCGCTGCGACACGATCCTGATCGTCGGCTCCTCGAGCCCCTACATCGAGTTCCTGCCCTCCCCCGGCCAGGCGGTCGGCGTGCAGATCGACGACAAGCCCGAGCGGATCGGGCTGCGCTACCCGGTCGAGGTGGGGCTGGCCGGCGACGCCCGGCTGACCCTCGAGCAGCTCGAGCCGCTGCTCGAGCCCCGATCCGACCGGTCGTTCCTCGAGCAGGCCCAGGCGGAGATGGAGGACTGGCGGGCGCTGCAGGCCCAGCGGGCCGAGCCGGTGGACGGAAACCCGATCAAGCCGGACGCCGTCCCCCTGCACCTGAGCCGGGCGCTGGCCGACCGGGCGATCCTGTGCGGCGACTCGGGGACGGTCACCACGTGGGCGGCGCGGACCGAGCTGCGCCGCGGCCAGCTCTTCTCCTTCAGCGGGACGATGTGCTCGATGATGGCGGCGCTCCCGTACGCGATCGGGGCGCAGGTCGCCTACCCGGACCGCCAGGTGGTGGCGCTGACCGGCGACGGCTCGCTGACCATGATGATGGGGGAGCTCGCCACGCTGGCCCAGTACGGCCTGCCGGTGAAGGTCCTCGTGATGCGCAACGACGTGCTGGGGCTGATCAAGTGGGAGCAGATGGCGTTTTTGGGCAACCCGCAGTACGGCGTCGAGCTCGCGCCGGTCGACTTCGCCAAGGTCGCCGACGCCTGCGGGCTGCGCGGCGTGCGGATCGAGGACCCGCACCGCCTCGGCGGAGAGCTCGAGCAGGCGCTGGCCGCGGAGGGCCCGGCCGTGATCGAGGCGATCGTCGATCCCAACGACATGCCCATGACCCCGATCATCAACCCCGAGCACGCCAAGGGCGTCGCCTGGGGCCTGGCCCGTGGCGAGCCCAACCGCGAGCGGATCGCGCTCACGATGTCGCGCGTGCTGGCGCGCGAGATGAGCTACGAGACCAGCCCGTCGGGCGTGCTCGCCCGGGTGGCCGAGCGGCTCCCCGGGGGCGGGAACGGGCACGCCAGTTGAGCCCCCGTTCGCTGCATGGCCCTGGAGCGCACCGCCGCCTGCCTGATGGCGCTGGCGGCGGGCGCGGGCGCCACCGACGCCGCCAGCTATCTGGGACTCGGCCACGTGTTCACGGCCAACATGACCGGCAACACGGTGCTGCTCGCCCTCGCCGCGGTGAAGGGGTCCGGCGCGGATGCCCTGCGCTCGGCGACCGCGCTGGGCGGCTTCAGCCTGGGGGTGGCTGGCGGGGTGGCTGTCCTGGGGGCGCGGCGCAGGCGCTGGCCGGCGCTCGCCGCCCGGGCGTTCGCGCTGGAGACGATCGCGCTGGCCGCCCTGCTGGGGCTGTGGGAGGCGGTGGGCGTACGGCCGGCGCGCTTTGCGCTGATCGCGCTGGCCGCGGCGGCGATGGGCGCGCAGTCGGCGGCGGTGCGCGCCTCCGACGTCCGGGGCGTCAACACGACCTACATGACGAGCACCCTGCAGAACGCGATCGCGCGACTCGTGCAGCGCGAGCGGCGGGCGGGCGCGGAGCAGCGGGCGCCCGGGCTGCCCGGAGCGACGTGGCTGGTCTACGGCTTCGGGGCGCTGGCCGGGGCCTGGGCCACGCAGGCGTGGAGCGCGGCGGTGATCGCCGCCCCGCTCATCGTGCTGCTCGCGATCGCGGCCGCCGCGGCCCTGCAGGCGGAAAAGGAGCGAGAAGATGGCAGTGAGCACCGTTGAAGCGCCCGCGCCGGCCCGCGCCGGAGGCGAGGTGGACGCCCGCGCCCTGGCGCGCGAGCTGGCGCGCGAGCTGCGTGGCGAGGTCAGGTTCTCGGCCGGCAGCCGCGCGCTGTACGCCAACGACGGCTCCGTCTACCGCCAGCTGCCGATCGGGGTGGTGGTCCCGCGCGACGTCCAGGACGTGATCGCCGCCGTTGAGATCTCGCGCCGTTTCGGGGCCCCGATCGGGGCCCGCGGCGCCGGGACCGGTCTGGCCGGACAGACGGTCAACCAGGCGGTGATGTTCGACTTCTCCAAGTACATGAACGCCCTCGTCGAGCTCAACCCCCGGGAGCGCTTCGCCCGGGTCCAGCCGGGGCTGGTGCTCGACCGCCTGCGGGAGGCCGCCGAGGAGCACCATCTCACCTTCGGACCGGACCCCGCCACCCACAGCCGCTGCACGCTCGGCGGGATGATCGGCAACAACTCGTGCGGGACGCACTCGATCATGGCCGGGGTGACGGCGGACAACATCGAGGCGCTCGACGTGGTCCTCTACGACGGCACCCGGCTCACGCTCCCGAGCGCCGTCTCCGACGACGAGCTCGAGGCGACGATCGCCGGCGGCGGGCGGGTGGGCGAGATCTACGCCGCGCTGCGAGACCTGCGCGACCGCTGGGCGCAGCGGATCCGCGACGGCTTCCCGCAGATCCCCCGCCGCATCTCCGGCTACAACCTGGATCGCCTGCTGCCGGAGAACGGCTTCAACCTGGCGGCGGCCCTGGTGGGGACCGAGGCCACCTGCGGCCTGGTGCTCTCGGCGCGCTGCAAGCTGATCGACTCGCCGCAGCACCGCTCGCTGGTGCTGGTCGGCTACGGCGACTGTCCGGCGGCCGCCGACCAGGTGCCGTGGGTCTCGGAGTTCGGGCCGATCGGGCTTGAGACCTTCGACCGGCGCCTGCTCGAGAACGAGCTCAAGAAGGGCTTCAAGCGCCACCCGGAGCTGCTGCCGGACGGCGACGGCTGGCTGCTGGTGGAGTTCGGCGCCGACTCGCGCGAGGAGGCCGACGAGCAGGCGGAGCGCTTCGCCTCAGCCGTCCGCGACGCGGGCCGCCACCTGGGGGTCAAGCTGTTTGAGGATCCGGCGGAGATAAAGCAGGTGTGGGAGATCCGCGAGGGCGGCGTGGGCAACAGCAAGGTGCCCGGCGAGCATCCCGGATGGCCCTCCTGGGAGGACGCGGCGGTGGCGCCGGACCGGATCGGCGACTACCTGCGCGACCTCGAGCGCCTGTGCGCCAAGCACGGCCGGCGCATCTCGTGCATGTTCGGACACATCGGGCACGGGTGCGTGCACACCCGGATCGACTGGGACTTCCTCACCCCCGAGGGCGTGCGCAACTACCGCGCGTTCATGGAGGACGCCGGCGAGCTGATCGGGCGCTACGGCGGTTCGCTGTCGGGTGAGCACGGTGACGGGCACGCCCGGGCCGAGCTGCTGCCGAAGATGTTCGGGCCCGAGCTGATCGAGGCCTTTCGGGAGTTCAAGGCGATCTGGGACCCCGACTGGATGATGAACCCCGGCAAGGTGGTCGACCCCTACCCGCTCGACACCCACCTGCGCATGGATCCCGCCTACCGCACGCGGCCGGTCGCCACCGAGTTCGCCTTCCCGGACGACGGCGGGAGCTTCGCCGCGGCGGCCGAGCGCTGCTTCGGGGTGGGCGCCTGCCGGGACCAGGAGGGCGTCATGTGCCCGAGCTACCAGGCGACGCTCGAGGAGAAGCACTCCACGCGAGGCCGCGCCCGGCTGCTGTTCGAGATGATGCGGGCCGACTCGCCGCTGCCGGGCGGCTGGCGCAACGAGGAGGTCAAGGAGGCGCTGGACCTGTGCCTGGCCTGCAAGGGCTGCCTGCACGAGTGCCCGGTCCGGGTCGACATGGCCACCTACAAGGCCGAGTTCCTCTCCCACTACTACCGCGGGCGCCCGCGCCCGCGCCAGGCCTACGCGCTCGGGCTGATCCGCTGGGAGGCCGAGCTCGCCGCGCGCGTGCCGCGCCTGGCCAACCTCCTCACCCATCGTCAGCCGTTCGCCGGCCTGGCCAAACGGCTGGCCGGCGTGGCGCCGGAGCGCGACCTGCCGCCGTTCGCGCCGATCACGTTCAGGCGCTGGTTCGCCCGGCGCGCCACCCCGGCGCCGCCGGACGGCCCACGCGTGATCGTGTGGCCCGACACGTTCAACGACCACTTCCACCCGGAGGTGGGGATCGCGGCGACCGAGGCGCTGGAGGCGCTCGGGTTCGAGGTCGTGGTGCCCCAGCGGCGCATGTGCTGCGGGCGCCCGCTCTACGACTACGGGATGCTCAGGCTGGCCCGGCGGCTGCTGGGCGGCGTCCTGGACGGGCTGCGCGAGGAGATCCGGGCCGGGACCCCGGTGATCTCGCTGGAGCCGAGCTGCGGCGCGGTGTTCCGCAACGAGCTGCTCAACATGCTCCCCCACGACGAGGACGCCAAGCGGCTGGCGCGCCAGACGGTGACGCTGGGCGAGTTCCTGGCGCGCCAGGGCGCCGAGCTCGCGCTGCCGCGGCTCGAGCGCCGGGCGCTGGTGCACTTCCACTGCCACCAGCGGGCCACCTCGGACACCGACTGCGATCGGCGGGTGCTCGAGCGCATCGGCCTCGACTACGAGGTGCTCGAGACCGGCTGCTGCGGCCTGGCCGGCTCCTTCGGCTACGAGGCGGGCGAGCGCTACGAGGTCTCGCTGCGGGTGGCCGAGCAGAAGCTGCTGCCCGCGGTCCGCGGCGCCGCGGGCCACGAGCTGCTGCTGACCGACGGGTTCAGCTGCCGCTCGCAGATCGAGCAGGGCTCCGATCGCAGCGCGCTCCACCTCGCCCAGGTGCTCCAGATGGCGCTGCGCGACGGCCCCAACGGTCCCTCCGGCCCCCGTCCGGAGCACGCCTACCACCACGTGGCGGAAAACGGCGCGGCGCGCGAGCGCCGCGCGCTGCTCGGCGTGGGCGCCGCGGCGGCGGGGGCGGCGGCGCTGGCCGGCGCCCGAGCGCTCGGGGCGCGGCGGGGGTAGCGGCGCGGGCTTCTCTTCGGCGACCGCGAGGCGCCGCCTGGGCTAGCCCGGCTGATCGGCGTCGCGCGGCCGGCGCAGGGTGCCGGCGTACTCGTGGAACTGGCGCTCGAACCGGGTCCACCAGTCGCCGCGCAGCTCCTCCTCGATCCGCTGCCGGTGGATCAGCGGCGCGATGAGCGGCAGCAGGAAGCGGGCGAACAGCGCGCCGATGACCACGCCGATGACGATCCCGACGGCGATCACGGCGCGGTTCTCGGTGCTGGCTTGGCGGTCTTCATGTCGTGCGAGTACCCGCCCACTGAACGATTCAAGGCGGGCGGCACTGTCACTGTAATCGACCTGACGAGGGGCGACCTTAGGCCCGGGCACCCCGGCTGGACAGGCGCACCCTACGGCCGCGCGGCGCTCAGGCGGCCGGCCGCAGGGCCTCGAGCTCGCGGCTCTGGGCCAGGTCGGCCAGCGCCTTGCGCTCGAGCTTTCGCACGGCGTCGGGTGAGAGCCCGAGGCGCCGCCCCGTCTCGCTCAGCGGCGCCGGCTGGTCCTCCCCCACGCCGTAGCGCAGCATCACCACGCGCCGCTCGGTCTCGGGAAGCTGCTCGAGCGCGCGGCGCAGCGCGTCCTGGCGCAGCGAGATGTCCACCTCCTCCTCGGGCCCGCGCTCCTGGCTGGGCAGCAGCGCGCCGAGCGAGGTCTCCTCCTCCTCCCCCACCGGGCGGTCGAGGCTGGTGACCACGCGCGCCGCCTCGCGCGCTTCGCGCACGTCGGCGAGGCTGAGCCCGGCCGCCCGCGCTATCTCCTCGTCGGTGGGATCCCGCCCCAGGGTGGCGGCCAGCTCGCGCTGGGCCCGGGCGATCCTGCGCTCCCGCTGGCCGAGGTGGACGGGGATGCGGATCGTGCGCGAGCGGTTGTCCAGCGCCCGCTGAAGCGCCTGGCGGATCCAGAAGGTGGCGTAGGTGGAGAACTTGTACCCCTTGCGCCAGTCGAACTTCTCCGCGGCGCGGATCAGCCCGAGGATCCCCTCCTGGATCAGGTCCAGCAAAGGCAGGTCGTGGCCCTGGTACTTGCGGGCGTTGGAGATCACCAGTCGCAGGTTGGAGTTGACCAGCTGCTCCTTGGCCTCCAGGTCGCCGCGCTCGATCCGCTGGGCCAGCTCGATCTCCTGCTCGCGGGTGAGCAGCGGGAAGCGGCGCACCTCCTGGAGGAACAGCGCCATCGCGTCGGTCGTCTGCGCGGCCAGGTCATCGATCACGTAGCTGGTCTGCTCGATCCCGTTGCGGCCGCAGTCGTCGCGGACCTCCACGCCCCTCGACTCCAGCGCGTCCTGGAGCGCCTGGGCGTCCTCCTCGGAGAGCTCGGCCTCCTGCACGACGTCGGCCAGCTGGGAGAGCTCCACGCACCCCGCGCCCGTGCTCTCGCTGCGTGCCACCAGCTCGTCGGCAAGCTCGCTCAGCGACTCAGCCACGGCCCGCCTCACTCGTCGACCTTGTCCCGCTTGGGGCCCTCCCACGGCTCGGCCTCGGGGTCCTGGGCCGGATGCGGCTCGCTGGTGCTCTGGCTTCCGGGCGCCGTGTGAGGAGCCTCCCCGTAGGGCACCGGATCGTGCGCCCCGGGGTCGCGCGGGTCCTCGCGGCGGTCATACGGGTCGGGCCACTCGGTGGGATCCGGCTCCCCCACCGGCGTGTTGAGGGCGTGGTGGGGGTCGGGGTCGCGGCTGCGATCGTCTGGATCTGCTCCCGGCGGCTCGGGATAGCCCGACGGCCGCGGGTGCTCCTCTCCGGATGGCATGCCTCGATGCTTCCCCCGGTTCCGGGGGCCAAACGAGCGGGAGTGGGACGCCTCCTCACTGGGTGAGGAGCCTAACGATTGCCGCCACCCCGACGGCGACGATCAGGGCCCTCAGCCACGCCGCCGGGAGCCGGCGGCCCGCCCGCGCGCCGATCGTCCCCCCGACCGTCGAGCCGAGCGCGATCAGCAGCGCCGCGGCCAGGTCGATGCGCGCCGCGGCGATGAACACGACGCCGGCGACGAAGTTCACCAGCCCGGTCAGCACCACCTTCAGCGCGTTGGTGCGCTGCAGGTCGTCGTCGAGCCCGAGGCCGAGGATGGCCAGCAGGAGAATCCCCTGGGCGGCGCCGAAGTAGCCGCCGTAGACGCCGCTGGCCAGCACGCCGGACGTCGTCCACACCCCGGGCGTGTCCCGCGGCGCCCGTCGCCGCGCGAGCCATCGGGTCAGCCGCGACTGCAGGAGGATCAGCACGAGCGCGGCGCCGATGAAGCCAGGGACGATGTCGGCGAACGCCGAGGCCGGGAGGGTGAGCAGGAGCGCGGCTCCCGCGATCGAGCCGGCAAGCGAGACGAGCAGGAGGGGCACCGCCCGCCGCCGCTGCCCGCGCAGCTCGCGCCGGTAGCCGATCGCCCCGGCGACCGAGCCGGGCACCAACCCCACCGAGTTGGTGACGTTGGCGACCAGCGGCGAGTAGCCGAAGCCGAGCAGCACGGGAAAGGTGATCAGCGTCCCGCTGCCGACGACCACGTTGATCATGCCGGCCACGACGCCGGCGGCGAGGATCCCGATCGCCTCAGGGACGGACATGCCGGCCAAGGATCGCAAGGCCCGCGGCCGGCGGCGGGGCGCCGCATCGCGCGTCCTCCGTCGGCGCCCACTCCGCGTCCCCGTTGCGCCTGCCGGTAAACCCGGCCGCCGCCGGATCGGCTCGCTACCCGGTGCGCTCCTCCGATTCGCGGATCGCCGCCACCTGCGCGGGGGCGTGCTTGACCAGCAGCTCGTCGCGGCCGCTCTCCATCGGGCCGATCCACAGCTCCTCCACGAGGATGCGCACCGTGACCAGGATCGGCACGGCGACGATCAGCCCCACGAAGCCGAACAGCATGTCCACCGCCACCACTCCGACCGCCACCACCGCGGGGTGCAGGTCCACGGTGCGGGCGACCACCTGGGGCTGGATGACGTTGCTCTCGATCTGGTGGGTGACGATGTAGATGATCGCCACCACGAGCGCCTTGCCGGGCGAGACGGTGAGCGCGTAGAGAATCGGCGGGATCGAGCTGACCAGCGCTCCGAAGTACGGGACGATCATGGCCACCGCGGTGAAGACGGCGAAGAAGGCGGCGAACCCGAGGCCGACGAGCTGCAGGCCGAGGTAGGTGAGCCCGCCGAGCACGAGCATCCCGATCGCCAGCCCTCTCAGCCACCCCAGGTAGGCGATGCGCAGCCGCGTGAGGATCACCTGGGCGCGGGGCCGGCCCCGAGGGGGCACGACGCGGACCAGCCCCCCGATCAGCGGCTGCGGGTTGATCGCGGTGTACAGGGCGGTGATGAGCACCACGATCAACGCCGCGGCGGCCGCCACGAGGCTCGCCCCGATCGCCTCCGCCGGCCCCAGCAGCCTGGCCGGATGCTGCGTGTATCCGTTGACGAACTGCTGGACCTGCCGGCCGACGTGGCTGGCCGAGGTGCCGGTGATGCCCGCCACGCGGTGGCGGAGCTCGTCGACGATCCTGGGCAGCGAGTTGGTGAAGCGGTTCACCTCCTGGCCGGCGGCGGGCGCGATCAGGAACCCGAGCCCCACGAGCGCGCCGATCAGAAGCACCAGGGCGATAATGGCGCCGATCGTGCGCGGCACCCTGTAGCGGGAGAGCGCGTCGGCCATCGCCGACAGCGGCAGCGCGATGATCACCACCGCCAGCACGCCGAGGATCAGCGTGGCCAGCGCCTGGGCCAGAAGCGCCGCCACCACAAGGGCAAAGGCCAGGACCACGACGCGGTAGAGCGTCCCCGGCGTCAACCTGCTTTCGCGCATCTGTCACAAGGCTGCCCGCCGGCGGCGCCGCGCACGCTTCCCGCCCCTCCGAGCCGGGTAGCCAACCGCGACCATGCCCACCGCGATCCTCGACATCGACGGCACGCTGGTGGACACCAACTACCAGCACGCGATCGCCTGGTACCGCGCCTTCCGTGCCCACGGGATCGTGCTGCCGCTGTGGCGCATCCACCGCCACATCGGCATGGGGGGCGACCGGCTGATCGCCGCGCTCGCCGGCGAGCGCGCCGAGGAGCGCCTGGGCGACGCGATCCGGGCCGCCGAGAAGGAGCGCTACTTCGAGCTGATCGGCGAGGCGGCGCCGATGGACGGCTCCCGCGAGCTGATCGAGGAGCTGCGCCGCCGCGGCCACACCGTGATCCTGGCCAGCTCGGCCAAGGCCGAGGAGGTCGATCACTACCTCGACCTCCTGGACGCCCGCGAGCTGGCCCACGGGTGGACGACCGCGGCCGACGTCGAGGCGACCAAGCCCGAGCCCGATTTGGTCCGGGCCGCCCTGGCCTGTGCCCACGCCGCGCCCGCGGATGCGGTGATGGTGGGCGACACCCCGTGGGATGCGCACGCGGCGCGGCGCGCCGGGGTGGGGACGGTGGCGGTGCTGACCGGCGGCTTCGCCATCGAGGAGCTGACCGAATCCGGCGCGGTGGCGGTGTTCGAGTCGGTGGCCGAGCTGGGCGGCGCGCTCGACGCGACGCCGCTGGCCTGAGGCTTCCTCACCTCAGCGTCAGCGTGAGCAGGCCGCCCAGCACCCCCACCCCGAGGGCCAGCGCGGCCGTGTAGTCGCCGATGCGCCCCGTGTGCACATGGCGCAGCGGGGCGGCGAGCGAATCGGCCCGCTCCATCACCCGGCCGAGCCGGCCCCGCCGCCCCCACAGCCCGAGCGCGGCCAAGGACAGCGCGAGCAGCGTCGAGCCGCCGCAGTACAGCCAGTCATACCACTGCGGCGAGGCGCTGCCGGCGTGCAGGTGACGCGCCGGCGCGCCGTAGACGATCGCCCTGTAGGCCGCCCCTGAGATGAACCGCCGGGCGGCGGTCTGCGCGAGGTCGGCAAACCCGAACCAGACCCCGAAGCCGACCGAGCCCGCCAGGAGCAGGAGGCTCGCGATCGCCATCACGGCGGGGGTTCGATCGCGCTGGGCCTCCTCCTCGGGCTCGGTGGCCTCGTCGGCGCTGTCCGAGCTCCCGCTCGGCTCCCCCCACCCGAGGAAGATGCGGGCGCCGGCGCGCAGGACGGCAGCGCCGGCCAGGCCGGAGCAGACGACGATCAGCGGGGGCACGAAGCCGTAGCCGGCCTTGATCGCGGCGTCCTCGATCATCGACTTCCCCAGGAACGGTCCGAACGGAGGCACGGCCGCGATCAGCAGCCCCCCGGCGATGAACAGCGTCGCGGTGAAGCGCAGATGGCGGCCCCGCCCGTGGAGCGCCCGCTGTCCCAGCCTCCCCAGCCGGTGCTGCACGATCCCGGCGCACGCGAAGAGCAGCGCCTTCCCGCAGCCGTCCGCCATCACGTACACGGCGGTGCCGGCCACCCCGTCGGCGGTCAGCAGCCCGACCCCGGTCAGGAACACCCCGACGAAGGCGATCGTCACGAACGCCAGGAGCCGCTTGAGGTGGTCCTCCTGGAGCGACATGACGGAGCCCCAGAGCGCGGTGAGGAGGCCGGCCCCCACGAGCACGGCCCGCACCGTGCCGGCCTGGGGGGCCATCGACGCCCCGAAGGCCGCGTACCAGACGCGACCGAGGCCGTAGAGCCCCATCTCGCTCATCGCCCCGGCGAGCAGGATGCACACCGGGGCCAGGGCGACTGCGTAGGCGTCGCTGAGCCAGAAGTGGAAGGGGACGACCGCGGACTTGATCAGCAGCGCCGCCAGGATCAGAGCGAAGGCGATGACCACGACGTGGTCGTTGCCGCCGCGGTGCAGCGCATCCCCGATCTGCGCCAGGTTCAGGGCGCCGGTGTGGGCGTAGGCGACCGCGATGCCGAGCAGGAACAGGAAGCCGCCGAGCGTGTTGATCACGGCGAAGTTCAGTCCCCCCTCCAGCGCCGCCTGCTGCGAGACCTTGTAGCTGATCAGGGCGACCGCCGAGACGCTCATCAGCTCGAAGAACACGAACATGTTGAACAGGTCGCCCGACAGGCAGAAGCCGACCATGCCGGCCAGGAAGGTGAGCATCATCACGTGGTAGTAGGGCGGCTCGACGTCGGTCACGCGGGCGCTGTAGAGCAGCGCCACGGCCATCAGCAGCGACACGAACGCCGCCAGCCCGGCGCCGATCGGGTCCACCGCGAAATCGATCCCGAGCGCGATCCCCTCCCTGGGGCGCCAGCCGCCGAACCAGTACACGGTGAGGCCGCCACCCACGTGCACGAGCAGGGCCAGCGTCATTCCCGCGGACACCACCGCGGCCAGCAGCGCCAGCAGGTCCGAGGGGAACCGCGGCAGCGCGGAGTGGCCGAGGGTGAGGAGCGCCGCGCCGAGCAGTGGAAGAGCGACGGCGAGCGGAGCCAGCTGGCTCAATCGCGCATCCTGACCATCTCGTCGGGATCGAGCGAGCGGTAGCGCTTGTGGGCCTGGATGACGAGCGCCAGCAACAGCGCGACCACGGTCGCCTCGACGACCACGTCGGTCAGCGTCAGCGCCTGGACGACGGGATCGGTGACGCGCGAGCCGAGCTTGATGTCGGCGAAGATCGGGGCCTTGGCGCCGTTGAGGTACCCGACCGAGAGCAGCAGGACGTAGGTCGAGGCCTGGACCACCGTCAGGCACATGATCAGGTGCAGGTAGTTGCGGCTCGAGATGACCCCGTAGAGCCCGATCCCCAACAGCCAGGCGGCCACCAGGTACGGATAGACGCTCATCGCCCCGACAGCAGCCGCTGGTCCAGAAGCTCGGAGAGCACCGTCAGCGTCGCGCCGGCGACCTCGACGCCGACGGCGAGGTTGGCCAGCGGGATCATCCCTCCGGAGAGGAGGCTGCCGGCTGTCCCGCTGGGGATGAAGTTGGCGAAGAACGCGCCGAGCCCGATCAGCCCCCCGAAGCCGACCATCGCGAAGCCGGCCGCCCCCGCCGCATCGGCGATCTCGGCCCATCTCGCCCCGCGACGCAGGCGCAGGAGGATCAGCCACTCGCCGCCCAGGAAGACGAACGCGATCGCGCCCATCAATATGACGCCGCCCTGGAAGCCGCCGCCGGGTGTGAGCTGGCCGTGCGTGACGATGTAGGCGGCCAGGATCGTGACGGGGGCGATCAGCGCCACCCCCAGCCACCGTTCTGACTCGCTGGAGCGCCGCTGCTCGGGCACCAGCTCCTCCTCGGGCCTCTCCTCCCTCTCGCCCCGCAGGCCGCGGAGCAGGATCACCACGCCGACGACCGAGATGAACAGGATGAACTCCTCTCCCAGCGTGTCGAAGGCGCGATAGTCGAAGGCCACGGCGACGACCGAGTTGGTCGTCTGGCGTTGGGGCACGGCCCGGTGGGCCGTGTAGTAGCCGTAGCGCGAGTGCTCGGCGCCGAAGGAGTGCAGCCCGGTCACCGCCCACACCAATCCCGCCACGACCAGGGCCACGCCGAACAGGCCGACGATCATCCGCGGCGAGCTAATCGCGCTCCTCCTCGGCCTCGCGCGCCCGCTCCTCGGCGCGCGCCCCCTGGGCGCCGATCTTGGCGATGGCCAAGAACAGCATCGCGGGCAGCGCGACCGACCCCACCACGATCTCCGACAGCGCGACGTCCGGCGCCTGCACGCTGAAGAACAACAGCGCCAGGAGCAGGCCGAACACTCCCAGGGCGACCGCCTGGCGCGCCGGCTCGCGGATCATGACCACGACGAGCCCCGCGGCCGCCACCAGCGTGAGCTCCACCGCGAGGAGCGCGCTCACGGCTCCTCCACCTCGATGTCCTCATCCTTGCCGAGGCGCCAGTCGCCGCGCTGGTCGATGCGCGCCGCGCGGCCGGTGGCGTGCGTGATCAGCGGCGCGGTGAGGAGCATGAAGGCCGCGATCAGGATCGCCTTGTCGCCGATCAGCGAGAACGACTCGTGGATCACCACCGCGGTGGCGACGCACACGCCGCCCAGCGCCAGCGGCCCGGCGAAGTGCAGGCGGTCGAACGCGCTGGGGAAGACCAGCACCCCCAGGCACGACATCAGGGCCAGGGCCACCCCCAGCCACAGGAACAGGTTCACGAGCACCTGCCGGACGATCATCGCTGCCGCTCCAGGAACCGGATCCAGGCCAGCGAGCCGCCGATCGACAGCGCGGCCAGCACCACCGCGAGGTCGATGAACGGCTGGCGGGCGAACGCGACGCTCAGCGTCACCAGCGCCAGCACGGCGGTCGCGCCGGCGACGTTGAGCGCGGCCAGGGCGCCGGCGCGATCGGTCCTCACGCAGGCGAGCAGGCACGGCATCAGGCCCGCCACCAGCGCGATCGACGCGGCCAGCCAGATGCTCAACCGAGCTCCAGCGGGTCGATCGGGCCGCTCGCCGGAACCAGCTCGTGGACGAGCAGGACGTCGTCCTCGGCGTCGATGCCGATCACGTAGCGATTCGGGCCCAGGGAGGCGCCCCACTCGGTGAGAACGCGGCGCGCCACGTCGGCCGCCTCCTCGCCGGTCGACCGGTAGCGCACGGCGCGCCAGCGCCCGTGCACGGGACGCCGGAGGATCCCCCGGGCGATGAGCGCCCGGGCGACCCGTCCCGAGTCCACCACCAGCAGCGCCAGCGGGCGATACGCGTGGCGCAGCATCGCGGGACGCGGCGCCGCGTGGACGGTACGCAGCGACTGCACACGGGTGGCCAGGCCCGTGGCAAGGACCGCGCAGACGGCCCCCGCGAGCATGTTCGGCTCACTCGTGTCGTCGACCAGCAACAGCCAGAGCGCGAAGGACGCGACGAGGCGCAGCGCCACGAGCACGACCGCGGTCCATCTCATGCCGAGCCAGGCCTACCCTGCGCCCGCCGGGCCTAAGCGAGACGGTGGCCGCCCCCCTGGCGGGGGCGGCCCGCTCACGCAGCGCGCTGTCGTGCGTGCTCGCCCTCGCAGAACTCCTCGACGATCTTGGCGCAGAAGGCCGGCAGGTCGTCCGGCTTGCGGCTGGTGATGAGCCCATTGTCGACCACGACCTCCTGGTCGACCCACTCGGCGCCGGCGTTGCGCAGGTCGGTCTGCAGGCTCGGCCACGAGGTCAGCTTGCGGCCGCGGGCGACTCCCGCCTCGGCCAGCATCCAGGGGCCGTGGCAGATCACGCCCACCGGCTTGTGCTGCTCGAAGAACTCGCGCACGAAGCGAACGGCGTCCCGGTCGGCGCGCAGCTGGTCCGGGTTGGCGACGCCGCCCGGGACGACCAGCGCGTCGTAGTCGGAGGCCTTGGCCTCGGACACCGCCCGGTTGGCCTCGATCGTGCCCCCCTTGTCGAAGTGCTGCCACATCTGGACCTCGCCCGCCTGCAGCGAGACCAGATCGCAGTCCGCCCCCGCCGCCCTGACCGCCTCGAGCGGCTTCTCGAGCTCGGACTGCTCGACGCCCTCGGTGAACAGGAACGCCACTCGCTTGCCTGCAAGCTTCTCCGCCATGCGCATCAGCTCCTTCTTGATCGTCGGGTTGGGCTCCTCGGAGGGTGGCTACCCGCGGCGGGCGCGGGAAAACAGCCCTCAGGCGACCGCCGCGCGCGGCGTCCAGAGGGCCTCCTCGGCGCCGGTGACGATGTGGCGGGCGGCGTCGATGCCCATCTTGACGGCGTGGTCCATGTTGCCGAGCTCGTACATCCATGCGCCGAAGCGTCCGCGGGAGATCACGTCGTGGGCCATCAGCCACGGCTGGATCACCGCCAGCGCCGCGTCGCGCTCGAGCGTCGGGACCGGGTAGGCATAGTCGATCTCCTCCACGTGGATGCTGGCCACCGCGGGGCGGCCGGCCACCACGCCGGAGCGCCTGAGGGCCTCCTCCACCCGCTCTTCCAGCCCCTGCCGCGGCACGGGATGCTCGGGCGAGTGCGCCGTCTCGGTCATGAACGAGCAGTAGCGCGAGGCGTCGCCGTCGGGAAGGTTCGCGGCGGCGTACTTGCCGAAGTTGGTGACGCGGTAGAAGGGAGCCTCGGGCGCGGGAAAGTACATCCACGACTTCGTGTCCCGCACCGGCGCCTGGTAGCCAACCCCGACCATGTACACGCTGTTGTGGCGCAGCCGCCCGGCGGCCTCGCGCACGCTGTCCGGGCAGCGGCGGAGCATCGACACCAGGCGGTCCAGCGGCATCGTCGAGACGAGCACGTCGTAGGCGAGCTCGTGGCCGTCGGCAATGCCCACCCGCCGGCGATCGGCGTCTATCCAGCGCACGCGCTCACCCAGGCGCACCCGCTCGCCCAGCCGCCGGGCCAGGCGGACGTAGATCTCCCCCGTCCCGCCCCGGGCCGGGAAGACGAATTGGTTGTTGGGCCCCCAGGCGACGTCGTCGCGACCCTCGCGCACGTTGCGCAGCGCGCGCTGGTAGTCGACCACGGCCACGCGCTCGGAGATCCACGCCGATGACATCTCGCTCAGCTCGGTCGCCCACACCTTGCGGTTGTAGGGCACCATGAAGTGACGCGCGATGCCGGCGCCGAACGTGGCCTGGACCCAGGTGGCGAAGTCCATGCCGGCCTGGCCGCCGGGGGCGGCGGCCAGGCCCTCCAGGCACTCCTCGCGGATCCCGGCGGGCAGGTGGCGCAGGTTGTTCTGGAACGGGTAGGGAACCCAGCGGCTCTCAAAGCGCACGTACGAGGAGCGGTCGTGGTGCAGCACCTCGCCGTCCATCACCTCCTCCAGCAGCGCGTCGAAGGCCCGGTAGTGACTGAAGACCACGTGACCGCCCAGGTCCCAGGTGAAGCCGGCCGGATCGAGGACCGACGAGGCCAGCCCGCCCGCCGCGCTCGCCTGCTCGAGCACCAGCCAGTCGCGGTGACCGAGTCGCTCCAGCTCGCGCGCGCAAGCCAGCCCACAGGGCCCGGCGCCGATGATGAGGATCCGTCGCACCGGCGCGACGGTAGCGAGAGCAGGCCATCTACCATGGCGCGCCTGTGCGGAGCGAGCCGGTGAGCAGGCCGTCGGTCGCGGTTGCCATCCCGGCCTACAACGAGGCGGAGGGGATCGGGGGCTTCCTCGAGGAGATCGACCGCGCGCTGTCCCCGCAGGCCGGCGCGCTACGCCTGGTGGTCGTCGACGACGCCTCCACCGACGGGACAGCGCAGGTCCTGGCCGGGCTCGCGCCCACCCTGCGCGGCGAGTTGGAGGTGGTGCGCAATCCGCGCAACCTGGGCCACGGGCCGAGCGTCCTGCTCGGCTACCGCCGCGCCCTCCAGCACGACCCCGACTTCGTCCTCCAGGTCGACGGCGACGGGCAGTTCCATGGCAGCGACCTGCGCCGCCTGCTGGTCCTGCTGCTGGATGGCGCCCGCGCGGTCTGCGGCGTGAGACGGTTCCGTCAGGACCCGTGGTTTCGGATGGTGATGACGCGGCTGTTGCGCGGCTACGTGCGCTTCAGCTTCGGGGTGAGCGCGCGCGACCCCAACTGCCCGCTGCGCGGCTACGACTCCCGCCTGCTGGCCGAGCTGGTGGCCGCCCTGCCCGCGAGCTGCCTCGTCCCCAACCTCTACATGACGGTGCTGGCGGCGCGCCGCCGCATGGCGCTGGTGGAGGTCGACGTCAGCCATCGGGTGAGGCGGGGAAGCGCCGCGCTCGGCACCTCGTGGAGCGTGAGCGCCCGCTCGCCGGTCCCCTGGCGCCTGGTGCGCTCCTCGCTCGCCGCCCTGCGGGAGTCCCGGAGGTTCCGCTGAGCGCCCCCGGCGGGCCGGCGCTCGCCCCGGCGCTGCTCAGCCCCTGCTACTGGCCGGAGGTGCGGCGCGGCACCGAGCGGCTCGTCCACGAGCTGGCCGCCGGCCTGCTGCGCCGCGGCCACCGGCCGGAGCTCATCACCAGTCATCCGGGCTGGCCGCGCCGCACGGTGGAGGACGGACTGCCCGTCCTGCGCCTGCCGCGGCCGCCCGAGCGGCCGCTCGAGCGGGCGGGCGTGGAGTCCCACCTGACCCACGTTCCCCTCTCCTACCTCGCCCTGCGGGCGGGGCGCTACGACCTGGCGCACGCGGTCCACCCCTCCGACGGGCTGGCGGCGGCGCGCTGGCGGCGGGTGACGGGCCGCCCGGCGGTCCTCTCCTACATGGGGATCCCCGACCGCCGCTGGCTGGCCAGCGCCCGCGGCCGCCGGGAGGTGCTGCGCCGCGCCTGCGCCGGCTGCGACGCGGTGGTGGTCCTCAGCCGGCACGCCGCGGCGGCGCTCGCCGACTCCCTCGCGGTGAGGGCGCGGGTGATCGCGCCCGGCGTCGATCTGGGGGCCTTCGCTCCCGCCCCCGCGCGCTTCGAGCAGCCGACGCTGCTGTGCAGCGCGGACCCGGAGGTGCCGCGCAAGAACGTCGGGCTGCTGGTGCGCGCCTTCGCGCTGGTGCGCCGGGAGATACCCGAGGCCCGCCTGATCCTCTCGCGTCCCCGCTCGGGGAGGCCGGTGGCGGGGCTTCAGGCAGCGGGCGTGGTGTGGCTCGATCTCGACGACCGCGCCGAGCTGGCCCGCGCCTGCGGGCGGGCGTGGGTCTCGGTGCTGCCAGCCGGCGGCGAGGCGTTCGGCCTGGTGCTGGCGGAGGCGCTGGCCTGCGGGACCCCGGTGGTCGGGTACGCCGACGGCGGGATCCCCGAGATCATCGACCGCCCCGAGGTCGGGCGGCTGTTCGACGCGCTCGAGCCGGCCCCGCTCGCGCGCGCGCTGCTGGAGGCGATCGAGCTGGCGCGCGAGGACGCGACCGTGGGGCGCTGCCGGGCGCGGGCCGAGCGCTTCTCGATCGACCGGTGCGTGGAGAGCTACCTCTCCCTGTACCGCGAGCTGCTCCGAGGCCCGACCCATCCCCGGCGCAGGCGCAGGAACGGCGCCTCGATCAGCCGGTAGCTGAGCAGGGCGGCGGCGAGGCAGACGGGCAGCGCGAGGGCCAGCAGGCCGGCGAAGCTCTGGGGCGCGGTGAGGTCGACGGGCGGGCGGGTGTCGGAGAAGCGGATCTCGGTGCCCGACAGCGCCAGCAGCAGCGGCACGTGCCAGAGGTAGAGGCTGTAGGAGGCCACTCCCACCGCCGCCAGCCCGCGCCAGTCGAGGATCCGCAGCAGCACCCCGCGTCGCGGCGCCAGCACGCAGGTGCCGACCGCCAGGAACGACGCCGCGGCGATCAGGGGCTCCCAGCTCGGGTGCGCGGCGGCCAGCGCCCACAGCCCGACGGCCGCCAGCAGCCACGGGTCCGACCACTCGAGCGCCCGCGGCAGCCGCTCGCCCTCGCGATCCCGCACCGCCTGGCGCAGCAGCGCGACGAGCATCCCGGTGCAGAAGAAGTAGAGCAACGTGGGAAGGGCGAACGGCCCGTCCAGCGGGCTGAGGACCGGCGACGGGCCGATCAGCACGCGCTCCAGGCGAAGCGCGAAGCTCGCGGCGCCGAGCGCCACCACGATCGCCATGGCCCGCGCCAGCGAGCCTCGCGCCAGGCGGGCGATGCCCGCCGCGATCAGCGGGAGCAGGATGTAGAACTGCATCTCCACCCCCAGCGACCACATCGGCGAGTCCAGCCGCTCCACCGTTCGCGCCGAGTAGTCCTCGATGAACAGGGCGTAGCGCCACCAGTCGGCGCGGTGGGCGCCCAGCGGGTCGAGCGCCAAAAGGACGGCCACGACGGCGTAGTACAGCGGCAGGATCCTCAGCGCCCGGTTGCGGGCATACCGCGTCAGGTCGATCCTCCCGCCGCCGCCGAAGTCCCGGCGCGCGAACGGCCAGTACAGGAGATAGCCCGACAGGGTGAAGAACAAAAACACCGTGAGCAGGCCGCCCGAGATCAGCTGGTTGCGCAGCCCGGTGGAGGTTCCCCGGTAGGCGAGGGCGATGATGAACGCGTGCCCGACGAGCACGCCGAGCGCCGCCACCGCCCGCAGCGACTCGATCCTGGCGCTGCGCAGCTCGCCGGCCTGGTCGATCGGCGCCGGCTCGACCGCCGCCGCCGGTGCGGGCGCCACCGTCACAGCACCGGCGAGCGGTAGACGAGGCTCCCGGCGAGAAGGGCGGCGAAGCCGACCGCGTCGGCGGCCGCGTCGGCCAGCGCGACGGCCGCCACCGCGGCCGGCGCGCGGCCGGGCGCCCGCCCGGCGGCGGCCCGCAAGAGCCGCAGGTAGGGCAGCGAGGCCAGCAGCGGCAGCGGTGAGCCCGCTCTGAGCGCCAGGCCCGCCCCGGCCAGCGCGAGGTCGAACCGGGCGCTGCGGGAGTTCAGGAACGCGCGAGCGCAGAGGAGCTCGTGGCGCAGCTCCGGCACCGCGCGCACGATCGCCGGGAAGAAGCGCAGCCGCCAGCGCTCGGCGACGTAGCCCCGCGCGCGGCGCGGGTGGACGGCGTGATGGGCGAGGGCCTCGGGGCAGAAGGCGGTGCGGGCCCCCGCCCGCACCGCGCGCCAGCCAAACCAGACGTCCTCGGCCAGCGGCTTGCCGGAGCGGGGGTGGATGCCGCCACCAAAGCCTCCGACGCGCTCGAACAGCTCGCGGCGGACGAACAGGTTGGCCGCCTCCCACAGCCGCGCCTGCGGGCCGATCCACAGCGTGCGGTCGAACGGCCCCAGGGTCGCGTGCGGGTCGGGGAGCACTCGCCCCTGGACGAGGTCGGCCCCTTCCAGGGCGCGGGCGCCGGCGGCCAGCCAGCCGGTGGTGGGGAACACGTCGGCGTCGCAGAAGGCCAGCAGCCGGCCACCGGCCGCCGCCACCCCCGCGTTGCGCGCCGCCCCCGGTCCGGCGGGCGACCGGCGCAGGAGCCTCACCGCGCCATCCGCCTGCCGCGCCACCTGCGCGGTGCGGTCGACCGAGCCGTCGTCGACCACGATCACCTCGAACTCGCCGGCGTCCCGCTGGCCGGCCAGGGCCCGGAGCGTGCGGGGCAGCGTGCGCTCGGCGTCCCGCGCGGGCACGATCACGCTCACGTCCGGCATCGCGCGGGAACTGTACGTTCCCGCCGGTGCGCGTGCTCGCCCTCGGGAACATGTACCCCCCGCATCTGCTGGGCGGCTACGAGGTCATCTGCCAGGGCGCGCTGCGCCACGCCCGGGCCCGCGGGCACGAGGCGCGGGTGCTGACGACGGGCTTCCGCCGTCGCGACGTGCCCCCCGGCGCGCCCGAGGATCCAGACGTCCACCGGGAGCTCGACTGGTACTGGCGCGAGCACGAATGGCGCCGCCTCGGTCCCCGGGCCACGCTGGCCCTGGAGCGCGCCAACGCCGCGGTGTTCGACCGCCATCTCGCCGAGTTCGCGCCCGACGTGATCGCCTGGTGGTCGATGGGGGGGATGTCGCTTGGGCTGATCGAACGGGCCCGCCGACGAGGCCTGCCGGCGGTCTTCTTCCTGCTCGACTACTGGCTGAGCTACGGCCGCGAGCGCGACCGCTGGCACCGCGCCGGCCGCCGCCTCGGCCCCCTCTCCCCCCTCCTCGGCCGCCTCACCGGCCTGCCCGCGCGCGTCCGCTGGGGTGACGCCGGGCGCTGGGTGTTCTGCTCGGAGACCATGCGCCGCAACACGCTCGCCCTCGGGCTGGGGATTCCCGACGGGCCGGTCCTCACGCCGGGGGTCGAGGAGGCGCTGGCGCGCGGCGAGCGCGAGGACCAGCCGCCCGACTGGCGCTGGCGCCTGCTCTACCTCGGTCGCGTGGTTCCCGGCAAGGGCGTCCACACGGCGGTCGAGGCGCTCGCCCGGCTGCCGGCGCGGGCCAGGCTCGAGGTGGTGGGCGAGGGCGATGCCGCCTATCGGCGGCGGCTCGAGCGCCGCGCGCGCGAGCTCGGCGTGGCGGAGCGGGTCACCTTCCTCCCGGCGCGGCCCCGCGAGCAGCTCGCCGACGTCTACCGGCGCGCCGACGCGGTGCTCTTCCCCGTCGTCTGGCCCGAGCCGTGGGGGCTCGTCCCGCTGGAGGCGATGGCCGTCGGGCGCCCGGTGATCGCGACCGGGCGCGGCGGGTCGGGGGACTACCTGCGCGGCGGCGAGAACTCGCTCCTGTTCCCGGCCGAGGATCCCGCCGCTCTGGCCGCGGCGGTCAGCGCGCTGGCCGACGACCCGGAGCTCCGGGCCAGGCTGCGGCGGGGCGGCTACGAGACCGCGGCCCGCCACCGCGAGGGGGCCTTCAACCAGGCGGCGCTGGCCGAGCTCGAGTCGGCCGCCGGCGATCAGCCACGCTCGCGCTGAGCCGAGGAGGCCGGCGCCAGCTCGGGGGGGCGCCCGGCCACGGCGGCCTCCCACGCGCGCAGGAACTCCGGCGCGATCTGCTGTCGCCAGTGCAGCCCGGCTCGCCGCCACACCCGCTCGCCCAACCACGGTGTCCCTCGCGGCACCGCCCGGGTGAGAGCGGCGGCCAGCCGGCCGCCGGGAGGGGCGGCCGCGGCGCTGGCGAACATCCGCAAAAACCAAGGCGCCACGTCGGGGTGCAGCTGGCAGAAGCGCCACTCGCTGACGGCGAGCCGCGGCGCCCGCGCCCGCCACTGGGCGACGGTCATCTCGCGCCAGTGGTCGACCACCGCCCGGCGGTTGAACTTCACCGTCAGCCCGAGCTCCCGCCCGCGGTAGCCGAGGTCCAGATCCTCGTAGCCGTAGGGCAGCCGCTGCTCGTCATAGCCGCCCAGCCGCTCGACGAAGCGGCGCTTGAGCGAGCAGTTGGAGCTGTAGAGGTGGGCCCAGCTCGCCTCCTCGCCGGGGATGCTCTGAAAGTCGAACTGGACCCCCTGCTCGAGCCAGCGCATGAACGGACTGACCCGGATCCCGGGCGCCCAGCGCACGAGGCCCAGCACGGCCACCTCCTCGGCCGGGAACCGGCGGTGCCAGGCGAGGTGCTCGGCCACCAGCCCCGGCGTGGGGATCGTGTCGCTGTCGGTGAACAGCACGAGCGGCGCCCGCGCCGCGCGCCAGCCGGCGTTGCGGGCCCCCGAGGCGCCCGCCACCGTTCCGGCCTCCATCCGCGCCGCGAACGGGCGGCCGGCCAGGAGGCGCTCGATCGCCGCCGGGTCCGGCTCGGCGCGGTCGGCCGCGACGATCACCTCGAAGCGCTCGGCGGCCGCCTGGCGCTCGTAGCCGTCGAGCACACGGGCCAGCACCGAGTGGTTGCCCAGGGCGGGCATCACCACGCTCAGCTGCGGGGAGGCCGCCCCGCTCATGGGCGCGCCTCGGTGCCGCGCCGGCTGTGGTCGCCAGCCGCCACGCGTCCGGCGCCGCGCCGGCTGCGGACGCCAGCCGCCACGGATCCGCCCCGCCTGGGGGGTGCGTCGTCTGGCGTCCGCCTTTCGGTCGCCGGACGCCGCACCCCGGTCGGAGCCCCGGACGTGTGTCGCCTCGCGTCCGCCTGAGCGCGGTCCCGCGCGCGGGCGTCCCCGGTCACGGCCCCTCCCCCGGTTACGGCCCCGTCCCCGGTCACTGCCCCTCCCCCGGTCACGTCCCCTCCGGCGGTCGCAGCCCCTCCGGCGCGCGCGCCCCCAGCGCCCCCGGGCACGCCAGGACGGCGATCACGGGCTCCAGCGTCGCCCGGTAGCGGGTGCCCGCATCGGCGGTGAACACGATCGAGGCGGCCAGCGCGATCGCCAGCAGCGCGAGCACGAGCCCGCGGCGCCGCCGTGCCCGCCACAGCCCCAGGAGCGCCAGCGGCAGCAGGACGTCGTAGGCGTCCAGGCCGAGGTTGGTGAGGAGCCGGCTGCGTCCCTCGTAGGGCACCTCGGCGAGCGATCGCGAGCGCCGGCGGATGTCCCACAGGCGCGAGAGGCCGTTCCAGAAGAAGGCCTGCGCGACGGACGCCGGGTGGGCCTCGATGTAGGAGACGGCGCTGCCGACCAGCCGCGAGCGCAGCGTGAGGTCGTCCAGCGGATGCCTGGGGTCGAAGTACCGGGCCACGCTCGGCGGGTCCGGCCGCCACGCGTAGGGCCAGATCGGATCGTGGGCCGCCTGCGCGTTGAAGGTGCCGTAGGGCGCCACCTCCTCCAGCGAGACCGGCAGGAACCCGTGCATGACGATCGCGTTGCGCACCGTCCAGGGCGAGACCACCAGCACCGCGGCGGCGAGGGCGATCGCGGTCATCCCCAGCCCGCGCCGCCAGCCGGCGGCCGCGCCCCACGCGAGGGGCAGGCCCGCCAGCAGGAACAGGCTGCTCGGGCCGATCAGCAGCAGCACGCCCACCAGCGCCCCGCAGCTCGCCGCCCGGCGCCGCGTCGGCGAGCGGGTGAGCGCGACGATCAGGATCACGAGGGTCAGCGGCGTGGCCAGCGCCTCCGGGTAGAGCAGCTCCTCGTACTGGAAGGCGAGCGGGTACAGCGCCACGACGAGCGCGGCCGCGATCGCCACCCGCCTCCCGAACAGCCGCCGCGCCAAGAGCCAGCTCAGCGCGACGGTCGCCGCTCCCAACGGCACCTGCGCCAGGCGCACGGCGAACGGGTGGTGTCCCGCGAGCGCGTACCACAGCCCGACCCAGAGCGGGTAGCCGGGCGCCTTCCAGGCGCCGGCGTGCGGAATCCCGTAGGGCGCCCACGTCCAGAAGAGGCGTCCCAGCGCGATGAAGGCGCCCTCGACGTCGAACTCGTACTGATCGCCGGCCAGCGGGTAGTGCCGGGTGGCCAGCGCGTAGGCGAGCCTCACCCCGAGCCCGACGGCGACCGCGCCGGCGAGCCACCACAGCTCCGCGCGGCCGACGCCGGCGGCAAGGGCGCCCCGGCGGAGCGCCCCGGCGCGCGGGATGGGCGGCCGCGCGGCGGCGATCATCCTCGCGGCCGGCGGGAGGTCACCGCGCAGAACCAGTCGTCCATCGGCGGGCGCTGCGGCGGGTGGTGAAGCCCCCGGCCCCGGACCTCGACGAACCCGCTGGTGCGCAACCAGCCCTTCAGCGCGCTCAAGTTGGGCAGCCACCAGTTGAATGGCGTCTCGAGGGTCTGAAGCCGCGCCACCGGGCGGCGCGGGTGCAGGAGCGAGAGCCTGAGCGAGACCGGCTCGAGCTGGCAAAGCGTGCCGCCGGGGCAGAGGGCGCCGTAGACGCGCTCGAGGGCGCGCACGGGGTCGCGCAGGTGGATCAGCAGCGCGCCCATGAACGCGAAGTGGACGGGGCCGCCGATCGCCTCCGCCGTCAGCTCGAGCACGTCGCAGATCACGCGGCGCGCCCCCGACCCCGCCAGCTCGCGGGCCAGCTCGAACCCCCTCCCCAGGCTGATGCCGAGCTCGGGCACCTCCCGCTCCAGCCGCTGGCGGCTGTTGGGCGGCCACTGGGCGTCCTGCGGCCGCTCGACGTCGATGGCGACCACCTCGGCGCCCCGGCGCTCGAGCTCGAAGGCCCAGAAGCCGTCGAAGGTGCCGACGTCCAGGGCGCGGCGGCCGCTCAAATCAGCGGGCAGGATCTTCGCCGCCACCGAGCGCAGGTCGATCTGCCCGGGGGTGAGCACGCCCGGCGCAAGCTCGATCGTGTGGTACCAGACGGAGTTGCGCCGCAGGGCAGCCTGTGCCCGCGCCACCCGGTCCGCCACGCCGGGGTGCTGCTGCGACTCGGCGTCGAGGCGCGGACTGCGTCGCACCGGGTCGGCCACGGTCAGCGAGTGTATCCGCGGGCGGCGGCCGCCAGCCCGCGGAGGTGGGCCACGAGCCACCAGCCGGCATCCCGAGCCGGGCCGCGCCACCGCCGGAGGATCAGGGCCGCCGGGACCATCCAGCTCAGCCGCAGCAGCGCGCCCAGGACGTTGAGCGCCGCCACCGAGAGCGCGGTGGCGGGCCCGCGGCGACGCCGGAGCACGCGGTAGGTCTCCCGCATGAAGCGCGTCCTCGTCCCCGCGCCGAAGGCGGGGGCGGTGGCCGCGCCCGACTGGTGGTCGACCAGCGCACGCGGCTCGAAGCGCACGGCGAAGCCGAGATCGCGCAGGCGCCAGGCGAGGTCGAGGTCCTCGGCGTACATCCACTGGCGCTCGTCGAACCCGCCCGCCGCGTCGAACGCGTGCCGCCTGAGCAGCAGGCAGGCGCCGATCGCCCACGGCACGCGGCGCGGTCGCGAAGGGTCCCAGCGGCCCTCCAGGCACAGCCTCTCGGCCACCCGCGGGCTCAGCCGGTGCAGCCCGAGGTTGAACGCCAGCGACAGCGCGAGGGTGGGAAACGGATGGACGGAGTGCTCGGTGGCTCCGCCGGGCAGCAACAGCCGCGGCGCGACGCAGCCCACGTCCACCCCCCTTCCAGCGTCGAGCAACGCCTGCAGCGCGCCCGGGCGCAGCGCCACGTCGGCGTTGGCCGCCAGCAGCCACGGGCTCGCCGTCCGCGCCGCGACGAGGTTGACCGCCGTGCCGAAGCCGAGGTTGCCCGGCGCCTCCACCACCTGTGCCCACGGCGCCGCGCGCCGGGCCGCGGCGGCCGACCCGTCGGAGGACCCGTTGTCGACCACCCACACCGCGGCCCGACCGGCGGCCACCTCGGGGGCGAGCGAGGCCAGGCAGCGCTCCAAAAGCTCCCGCGTGTTCCAGGAGACCACCGCCACGGTGACCGGCGCCCCGCTCACCGGCGCCCCGCTCACCGGCGCCCCGCTCACCGGCGCGCCAGCCGGGCGATCCGGCCCCGCCAGCCGGCGGGCGCCGGGCCGCCCGCCGGGGCGCCCGCTTGCGGCGCGGCCAGACGCCGCAGCAGCTCGTCGAGCTCGGCCGCGGTCCAGATCAGGCGCTCGCGCGCCTGAAAGCCGCCGTGCCACCACAGCGTCTGGACGCGCTCGGCCTCGGGAACCCCGACCTGCGAGCCGGCCGGGAGGTGGCTGTCGGGGCGGTTGACCACGTGGTGCTTGAACACGAACTCCAGGCCCGACTCGCCCACGAACACCAGCCAGCGGTGATGGCCCCACCCAACCCAGGGGCCCTGGATGCCGTAGGTGAGCTCCTCGCGCACCGCCGGAACCTCGATGTAGCCCGCGGCGGCGACCCGCTGGAGCTCGGCGGCCACGTAGACGGGATCGCGCACGTCCTCGAGCGTGTGCGAGCAGACCGCGAAGTCGAACTCGCGGTCGGCGAACGGCCACGGCTCGCGGTCGCAGATGTCGCGCTGCACCCAGGAGGCCGCGTCGAAGCGCTCCTGCGCGGGGTCGCCGTTGTAGCCCAGCTCGCCGCGCGACTCATAGGCGATCGCGTCGAGCACGCAGTCGGCCCGCGAGAACGGACGCGCCCCGCCGCCCACGTCGAGCACCCGCGCGTCGTCTCCGACGCGCTGCGCGATCAGGCGAGCACTCTCCTCGAGCATTGCGTGCGGTCTCCTAGACTTGCCCGCCCATGGCCGGCCCGCCTGATCGTACGACCCTGGCGCCCGATCCGCGCGAGGCCATCTCCCGGGTCAACTGGTACCACTCGATCGAGGTGGCCGACGGCGTGGTCACCCCGGGCGCGTTCGACCTGCGCCCGATCGTGGACCGGCTCCCCTGGCCCGAGGTGCGCGGCAGGCGCTGTCTCGACGTCGGGACCTACGACGGGTTCTTCGCCTTCGAGCTCGAGCGCCGGGGCGCCGCCGAGGTGGTGGCGGTGGACATCCCCGGCCACGAGCACTGGGACTGGGAGGTGGGCCAGCGCGCCCGGGGGATCGAGTTCATGCGCGCCGTGATGGGCCCGGAGCTCGGCGCCGGGGCCCGCCTCGCGCGCGAGCTGCTCGGCTCGACGGTGACCTTCGAGCGGATGAGCGTGTACGAGCTCTCGGAGGCCGCCCTGGGCCGCTTCGACGTCGTGGTATGCGGCAGCCTGCTCCTGCACCTGCGCGACCCGCTGCGCGCCCTGGAGGCGATACGCGGGGTCTGCGCCGAGGCGCTGCTGTGCACCAACTACGTCGATCCGTGGCTGACCCTGCTCCACCCGCGCCGGGCGACCTTCCGCCTGGACGGGACCGGCGGCCAGACGCAGTGGTGGCTGCCCAACCGGGCCGGCCACCGGCAGCTGCTGCGGGCGGCGGGGTTCGAGATCGTCCGCGAGAGCGGCGTCTACGCCGAGCCGTTCGGCGCCGGCCACCGTCCCGGGCGCCGGGGCGCGGCGCTGCTCCGCCGCCTGGCCGGCGCCGTCGCCGCCGGGCGCAACGGCGTCCCCCATCACGCGATCCTGGCCAGCCCCACGCCCGTCTCGCCGCCCGGCGGCTGACCCTCGGTACCATCCCGCGCATGGCCCGGTCGGCGCCGAGCTCGTCGCCGGCGGTTGCGTCCGAGGACAAGGACCCGTTCGCCGGACGTTTCACCTTCACCGAGCCGCTGCGGGTCCGCGCGGCGCGGGGAACCCTCATCAACACCGCGTTCACGGTCGGGCTGGGACTGCTCGGGCTGCTCAAGGGCTTCGTCCTGGCCCGGTTCGTCTCCCGCGCCGACTACGGGATCTGGGGAGTGATCGTGGTCTCGCTCTCCACCCTGATGTGGCTCAAGCAGGTGGGGATCGGAGACAAGTTCATCCAGCAGGACGAGCCCGACCAGGAGCTCGCCTTCCAGCGCGCGTTCACCCTCGAGCTGGCGGTGACCGGCGCCTGCGTGCTGGTGATCTGCGCCGCGCTGCCGATCCTCGTCCTGATCTACGACCTGCCGCAGATGATCCTGCCCTGCCTCGTGATCGCCCTGACGCTCGTGGTCGGCGTCTTTCAGGCCCCGCTGTGGGTCTACTACCGCCGGATGGAGTTCGCCCGCCAGCGCCTGCTGGCCGCCGTCGACCCCCTGGCCGGCTTCGTGGCGGCCGTCGCGCTGGCGGTGGCGGGCGCCGGCTACTGGGCGTTCGTGGGAGGGGTTGCGGTCGGGACCTGCGCCGCGTCGGCGCTGGCCGTCGCACGGTCCCCGTTTCCGCTGCGAGTCCGCTTCGAGCGCGCGACGCTGCGCCGCTACTGGTCGTTCTCCGGGCCGCTGCTGCTCTCGGGCGCCACCGGCCTGGTGGCGGTGTGGGCGACCCTGATCACGGCCAAGGCGGCGCTGGGGATCGCGGCGGTCGGCGTGCTGGCGCTGGCCGACAACATCACGGGCTTCACCGAGCAGGTGGACACGCTGGTGACCGGAACGCTGTATCCCGCCATCTGCGCCGTGCGCGACCGGGCCTCCGTCCTGTATGAGTCGCTGGTCAAGTCAAACCGCCTGGCGCTGATGTGGGCGGTGCCCTTCGGCCTCGCCATCACCCTGTTCTGCGGCGATTTGGTGCGGTTCGGGCTCGGGGAGCGCTGGCGCCCCGCGATCATCGTCCTGCAGGTCTACGGCGTGACCGCGGCGGTCAACCACGTCGGCTTCAACTGGACGGCCTACATGCGAGCGCTCGGCCGCACCCGGGCGATCGCCTCCGAGACGATGCTGGCGACCGGCGTGCTGGTGGGCAGCGGCATTCCGCTGCTGCTGACGCTCGGGCTGCGCGGGTTCGCGATCGCGGTCGCCCTCCAGTGCCTGGCCGCGCTGGCGCTGCGCACCTACTACCTGCAGCGGATCTTCCCCGCCTTCGACTTCCTGCGCCACGCCGGGCGGGCGTTCGTGCCCGCGGCGCCGGCGGTCGCCGCGGTGGTGGCGATGCGGGCGCTGGGGCCCTCGCACCGGACGCTCGGGCTGGCGCTCGCCGAGCTGGCGGTCTACCTGATCCTCGCCGGCGCCGCCACCTGGCAGCTCGAGCGCGGGCTTTTGCGCGAGGCCATGTCCCATCTGCTCGGTCGCCGGGCCGCGGTGGCCGCCCTCTAGGGCCGATGGCGGGGGCGCCGCTGGTCTCCGTGGTCGTCCCGACCCACAACCGCCCCGAGCGGCTGGCCCGGCTGCTGCGGAGCCTCGAGGACCAGTCGCTGGGCGCCGAGCGCTTCGAGGTGATCGTGGTCGACGACGCCTCGGAGACGATGGCCGAAGAGGTGGTGGCGCGGTGCGCCCCGCGGCTCAGGGTCCGCTGCCTGCGCCAGCCGCGGCCGCTCGGGCCGGCGGCGGCGCGCAACCGGGGCTGGCGATCGGCCGCCGCGCCCCTGGTGGCGTTCACCGACGACGACTGCCGCGCCGAGCCCGGTTGGCTGGAGGCGGCGGTGCGGGCCGCGCGCGAGCATCCCGACGCCGTCCTTCAGGGCCGTACCGAGCCCGACCCCGAGGAGCCCCCCGACGAGGGGCTGCTCCGGCGGACGGTGTGCGTGCGAAGCCTCGGGCCCCAGTACCAGACCTGCAACATCTTCTACCCGCGCTCCGCGCTCCAGGCGCTGGGCGGGTTCGACGAGCGCTTCGGCCGCCGGCCCGCCGCCGAGGACACCGACCTGGCCTGGCGCGCGCTCGAGCGGGGGTGGAGGGCGGTGTTCGTCCCCGACGCGGTGATCCTCCACGCGGTCGAGGAGACGGGGGTGGGCGGGTCGCTCGCCCTGGCCAGGCGGTGGGGGCCGGCGGTGCGCGTCTTCGCCGCGCACCCAGGCGCCCGCGCGATCCTCTACCGGGGCGTGTTCTGGAACGTCTGGCACTACCTGCTGTGGCGCTCGCTGGCGTCGCTGGCCGGGCCGCGCTGGCTGCGGCGGATCGTGCTCACCCGGCACCTGCTCGCGCTGCGCCGCCGCGCGGCCGCCCGGCGCGCGAGCGCCTGGGGGATCCCCTTCCTGCTCGTGCACGACGCGGTCGAGTGCTGGGCGGTGGCCGCCGGGGCCCTCCGCCACCGCACGCTGGTGCTGTGAGCGCCGGCTGACGGGCCGGCGGCGACTGCGTAGCATCACCGCGAGCCCGTGGCCGCAGACCCGATCGCCCGCAACCTCCCCGAGCCGGTGCTGCGGCTCCTGCGCGCCGCGCGCCACCAGGCCAGGCTGTGGCACGAGGAGCCCACCTACCGGGCGGTGATCCGGGCCCGGGTGATGAGGCCTTACCGTGTGTGGCAGTTCGCGCACTACGGGCGCTACTCGGTCGTGCACAAGCCGGCATGGGTGTACGGTCCCCACAAGATCTCGATCGGCGAGCGGGTGCTGATCATGGAGGGAGCCTGGCTGTCGGCCGAGCGCCTGACCTGGGGGGACCCGGAGCCCTCGATCGTGATCGGCGACGGCTCGGCGATGCGCGCCTGGGTGACCCTCAGCGCCTCGAGCCGGATCGAGATCGGCAGCGACGTGGTGTTCGGCGCCCAGTGCACGGTGGTCGACTGCGACCACACCTGGCGTGCCGGCAGGCCCAACGTGCTGCACAACCCGGTCGACACCGAGCCGATCTCGATCGGCGATGGAACCTGGCTGGGCGACCGCGTCACGGTGCTCAAGGGCGCCCGGATCGGCGAGCGCTGCGCGATCGGCGCGCACAGCGTCGTCCGCGGCGAGATCCCCGACGGCTCGGTCGCCGCCGGCATCCCCGCGCGGGTCATCGGCCGCAGCGCGGACCTGTAGCGGCGGCCGGGGGCGGGTGATCGGCCGCAGCGCGGACCTGTAGCGGCGGTCGGGCGCGGTGGTCGGGCCGCCGGCCGGCCGGGGCGGCGGACTTGGCTACTAACCTTGTCCTCGTGCCCCGCTTCCAGGACAAGACGGTGATGGTCGATCCCGGCGAGGCGCTGGCGGGACGCGAGCGCGCGATGCCGGTTCCCGCACGCCACGAGGTGCTCGGCACCCCGCTACAGCCCCCCTTCCCCGACGGCCACCAGACCGCGCTCTTGGCGATGGGGTGCTTCTGGGGGGCCGAGCGCGTCTTCTGGCAGGCTCCGGGCGTCTACACCACCGCCGTCGGCTACTCGGGCGGCTACACGCCGAACCCCACCTACGAGGAGGTCTGCTCGGGCAGGACCGGACACGCCGAGGCCGTGCTGGTCGTCTTCGACCCCGCGGTGACCTCCTACGCGGAGATCCTGCGCCTGTTCTGGGAGAACCACGACCCCACCCAGGGGATGCGCCAGGGCAACGACGTGGGCACCCAGTATCGCTCCGCGGTCTACTTCGCCGACGAGTCTCAGCGCGCGCTCGCCGAGGCCTCACGCCAGGCCTACGCCGAGCGGCTGGGCGCCGCCGGCTACGGGGAGATCACCACCGAGCTGGCGCCCGCCGGGCCCTTCTACTACGCCGAGGACTACCACCAGCAGTACCTGGAGAAGAACCCGTGGGGGTACTGCGGCCTGGGCGGGACGGGCGTGAGCTGCCCGGTGGGCCTGGCGGCGGCGCCGTCGCCCGGCGACTGACTCGGCGCCTCAGCCGCCCGCGACCGCGGGCAGGATCGTCACCTCGTCGCCGTCGGACACCGCCGTGTCCAGGCCGTCGAGGAAGCGGATGTCCTCGCCGCCGACGTACACGTTGACGAAGCGCCGCAGACCGCCGTCCTCGGCGATGCGGCTGCGCAGCTCCCCGTAGCGGTCGTAGAGCGCGTCGAGCACCTCCCCCACCGTGGCGCCGTCGACCTGCGCGGCGGCCTCGCCGTCGGTGGCGGCGCGCAGCTGCGTGGGGATCTTCACCGTCACTGCCATCGGCGGGCAGTGTAATCGGCCCGCGGACCGACCCCGACGACGATCATGCCGCCGCGGCCACTCGCTCGGCCGCCTCCTCGAACGCTTCCACCGCGGGGGCGATCCGCCAGGTCTCGAAGCTCCCGCGCGCACAGTCGAGTGTCTTGAGCCCCTCGCCGGTGATGTAGACGACGACCCGCTCGTCGGGGTCGATCGCCCCCCGCCGGGCGAGGGCGGCCAGGACGGCCACCGTGACCCCGCCGGCGGCCTCGGTGAAGATCCCGGTCGTGCGGGCGAGCAGCTTGATGCCCTCGCGGATCTCCTCATCGGAGACGGCCTCCACCGAGCCTCCCGTCCGGCGCGCCAGATCGAGCGCGTACGGGCCATCGGCCGGGTCGCCGATGGCCAGCGACTTGGCGATCCCCGCCGGCTTGACCGGGCGGCAGAAGTCCCGGCCCTCCTGGAAGGCTCTGGCCACCGGGGCGCAGCCGGCGCCCTGGGCGCCGTTGAACGTGGGCAGCTCACCGTCGAGCAGCCCGGCCGCGATCCACTCCTCGAAGCCGGCGGCGATCTTCGTGAACAGCGAACCGGAGGCGACCGGGCACACCACCCGGTCGGGCAGCGTCCACCCCAGCTGCTCGGCGGTCTCGAAGGCCAGCGTCTTGGACCCCTGGGAGTAGTACGGCCTCAGGTTGATGTTGACGAACGCCCACTCGCGCTCGGCCGAGAGCTCGGTGCACAGCCGGTTGACCTCGTCGTAGGTGCCGTCCACCGCCACGAGGTTGGTCCCGTAGACGCCCGTGGCCAGGATCTTCTGCTCCTCAAGATCGGCGGGCACGAACACGTAGGACCGAAGGCCGGCCGCCGCCGCGTGGGCGGCCACGGCGTTGGCCAGGTTGCCCGTCGAGGCGCAGGCGACGGTCTGAAAGCCCAGCTCGCGCGCGCGCGCCAGCGCCACCGAGACCACGCGGTCCTTGAAGCTGTGCGTCGGGTTGGCGGCGTCGTTCTTGATCCACACGTTGCGCAAGCCGAGCTCCTCGGCCAGGCGGTCGACCCTGAGCAGCGGCGTGAAGCCGGCCGGCAGCGTTCCCTGGGGAGGCGTGGCGACGGGCAGGAAGTCGCTGTAGCGCCACAGCGAGTGCGGCCCCGCCTGGATCCTGCGACGCAGCTCGCCCGGGTCGCGGTCCGGGCGAGACGCGTAGGCGACCTCCAGCGGGCCGAAGCAGCGCTCGCACACGTACCGCGCCTGCAGCGGGTACTCGGTCCTGCACTCCTTGCAGAGAAGAGACTCTGGCGGCATATGAAAAAAACCTCCGCCGGGGTCTGTGGTCGGAGGCCTTTGAAACCGCCCTATCCACATCTCCCAGGCTGTCGTAGTTGGAGCCTGATGGAATTGGCACCGTTCCCTTGCGGGAGGTTGCCGGGGCTTCACAGGGCCATGTCCCTCCACCCCTCTTGATGCGTACAGCTATGTCGGCGCGGGAGTATAGCCGCATCGCTCCCGGCGGGCGGCGTCGGCGAACGCGCCCGCCGTGCGCGGTGGGGCGTATGGGCGCGCCGGGAAGACGCCCGCGTAACAACCGCGCCCAGCCGGTGTTAGCAGCCAGGCATGGAGGCGGCGGTCAGCACCGAGCCACTCGAGCGCCTGGAGGCGATGCTCCGCACGGGCGCGAACGCGCCCCGCAAGCGCATGCTGATCATCGTCAACCCGTACGCGACCACCGTCTCGGACCGCCTGAAGAACCTCGTCGTCTACGCGCTGCGCGGCTCCTACGAGGTCGATGCGATCGACACCGAGGCGCGCGACCACGCCACCGAGCTCTGTCGTGAGGCGGCCCGCGAGGGCTACGACGTGGTGGTCGCGTTCGGCGGCGACGGCACTGTGAACGAGGCGGCCAACGGCCTGATCGGCTCCCGGACGCCGCTCGCCTGTCTTCCCGGGGGGCGCACCAACGTCTACTGCCGGATGCTCGGCGTCCCGGTCGACGTGGTCGACGCCACCGAGCACCTGCTCCAGCTGGCCGACGCCTGGCATCCGCGCCACGTCGATGTCGGGATGGTCAACGGCCGCGGCTTCCTCTTCTCCGCCGGGGTGGGCCTGGACGCCAGCGTCGTTGAGCGGGTGGACGCCCACCCCCGGCTCAAGGCGCGCTTCGGCGAGTGGTACTACTCGGCGATCGGCGTGCGGACGTTCAACCGCCGCTACCTGATCAACCCCCCGCGCCTGGAGGTGGCGGTCGACGGTCGCCGCATCAGCGGCGTCACCGCGATCGTCCAGAACGCCGACCCGTACACGTACTTCGGCAGCCGGCCGATCCACTTCGCCGAGGGGGCGCGGATCGACAGCGGGGACCTGGCCGGGATCGTGCTGCACCGCGCGCGACCGGTCGACTTGCCGACCATCGTCTGGCGCGCGCTGTCCAGGCGGGCCCGGTTCGTCCGCCATCGCCAGGTGGAGAGCTTCAGCGGCGTCAGCTCGCTGACGGTTCGCACCCTGTCCGACGAGCCCCTCCCCCTCCAGGTCGACGGCGACTACATCGGCGAGGCCCGCGAGGCGACCTTCGGCGTGATCCCGCGCGGCCTGCGGGTCGTGGCCTAAAGCGGCCGCCCCCACCGCATCGCACCCGCGGGGGGTGGAAACGCGCCGCTGGCGCCTCTTCCCATTATGGGAGAAGAACGCCAGGGGGAGGTGCTGGAGTTCATGGCCGAGCATCGCCTGGTGCAGACCGCCCAGGTTCAGCGGCTCCTGGGGATCGGCGCGGCGGCGGCGAGGGCGCGGCTGCGAGGGCTGGCCGAGGCGGGGCTCATCCGCTCCGAGCGCCCGTTCGGCGGCCGGACGGCCCTGCACCTGATCACCACCGCCGGGCTGCGCTCGGTTGGCTGCACCCTGCGTCCCCCCCGTCTTGACCTGAGCGCCCACCACCACGACATCGGCGTAGGCTGGCTGTGGCTGGCCGCGCGCGCGGGCGCGTTCGGGCCGCTCGAGCAGGTGATCGGCGAGCGCCGCATGCGCTCGCTCGACGCCACCGCGCCGCCGGGCGGACAGCCGCTGGCGGTTCGGCTCGGGGGCAGCGGGCCCGGCGGCCGGGAGCGGCTGCACTACCCGGACCTTCTCCTTATCACGCCGGAGGGTCGGCGCGTGGCGGTCGAGCTGGAGCTGACCTCGAAGGGCCGCCGGCGCCGGGAGCAGATCCTCGGCGGCTACGCCGCCGACGTCCGGGTCGACGCCGTCCTGTATCTGGTGGGCAACGCCTCGCTGGGCCGAGCGATCCGGTGCTCGGCACGCGCGATGGGCATCGCCGAGCTCGTGCACGTGCAGCTCGGCCGCGTGCAGGCGGACCTCGACGGTGGCCGGCCATCCGGCCGCGCGCTGACGCGTCGCGCCGCGGGGCGCGCCCGAGCGGAGCTCGGCGGATGACCTCGCGGCACCGCACGCCGATCCTCCTGCTGGCCGCCTTCACCATCCTGATGGCGACACCGGCGTGGCTCGTCCCCTGGCTGGCCGGCGCCTCGCTGGCGGTCATGGCGCTGCGCGGCGCCCGCGCCCTGGCGGCGCGGCTCGAGGCCAGGGATCCCCCCTCGGGCGCGATTCGCCTCGGCGCCGACCCTCGCGGCCGCCCGCTCGACATCGCCCAGGAGGACCTGGCCGGACACGCTCTGATCGTGGGGGCCAGCGGCAGCGGCAAGACGACGACGCTGCTGGCGCTCCTGCGAGAGCAGGTCGCCGCCGGCCTGCCGGTGATCGCGGTCGACCTCAAGGGCTCGCCCGCGTTCGCCCGGGCGCTCCAGAGCGCGAGCCGGGCGGCGGGAAGGTCCTTCAGGCTCTGGACGACCGATGGTGGCGCGACGTGGAACCCGCTTCGCTACGGCAACGCCACCGAGCTCAAGGACAAGCTGGTCGCGACCGAGCGGTTCACCGAGCCCCACTACCAGCGGGCGGCCGAGCGCTACCTGCAGGCCGTGCTGCGCGCGCTGCTGCTCGCGCGGCCCCACGATCGGCCGACCCTGCCCGAGGTGGTGCGGATGATGGACCCCCGCCGCCTGCCCGCGCTCCTCCGCGAGCTGCCGGGCGAGGAGGCCGCCGCGATGCACGATTACCTGGCCGGTCTGACGCCCGACCAGCACAGCGCGATCCGGGGGCTGCAGACCCGGCTGGCCCTGATCACCGAGTCCCATGTGGGGCGGTTCTTGGCGCCCGGCGGCTCGCATGACGAGGTCGACCTGCGAGCCGCCCTCAGCGGAGGGCCCGTGGTGCTGTTCAGCCTCAACTCGAGCGCCTACGGGAAGCTCGCCTCGCAGATCGGGACGCTCGCCGTCCAGGACCTCCTGTCGGTCCTGGGCCGCCAGCTGGCCGACGGCGGCCCGCCGCCGGCGCCGGCGATGATCGCGATCGACGAGTTCTCCGGGCTCGGCGGCGACCACGTCGCGCACCTGTTCGCGCGCGTGCGCGAGGCGGGCGGCCGCGTCCTGTTGGCCACCCAGGAGCTGGCCGACCTGGAGCGCGCCGCGCCCGGCCTGCGCGACCAGGTGGTGGGCAACACCGCGCTCAAGATCGTCCACCGCCAGGACGTGCCTGGCTCGGCGCGGCTCGTCGCGGAGATGGCGGGAACCGAGAGGGTGTGGGAGGAGACCAGAGCGCGGGGCGGCCTGCTCGGGAACCGGGCGCCCGCCCGCGGGACTCGGCGCCAGGTGGACCGCTACATCCTCGACCCCAACCGGATCATGCGGCTGGCCACGGGCGAGGCGGCGGTGATCTCCAAGCTCCGAGCCGGCCGGGCACGGATCATCCGGGTGCGCGCCGCCGGGCGCGAGGGGCCGGCGGGGCGCGGGAGGCTGCCCGGGCGCGAGGGGCCGGCGGGGCGCGGGGGGTCGCCCGGGCGCGACGGGCCGGAGCGGCGCGAGGGGCCGGCCGGGCGGGAGGGGCCGGCGCTCGGCTGACCCCACCCGCGCCGAGCGGTCAGGCGCAGCTCGGCAGATGCAGCTGGCGGGCCAGCGGCGCCACCTGGCTCTGCCTGAAGCGAACCGCCGACTCGTACTGCGTGACGTAGCCATTCTGCCCGGTCATGGCCTGATTGCTGGCCAGCACCAGGAACAGCTCCTCGCGCAGCATGTTGCCGAAGAAGCGGATGTAGGTCCCGCGCAGGCTCACCGGCGGGTTGAGGTGAAGCGCCGAGATCTCCGCCGACCTGACCGAGATCAGCCGGCGCAGGTAGGTGGCGGCGGCACTCCGGTTGGTGGCGAAGTCGCCCGGCCGGGCGATCGCCGAGATCTTCGCATCGGCCGTCGCGCAGGCGGCATTCGCCCTCTGGCTGAGCGAGGAGGCCGCGAGCGCCGGGCCCAGGGACGGCGGCTTGACCTGGTGGCCGTGCCCGTGCGCCGACGGGTGCGGGGGGTGCGCCGGCGTGGGCGCATGGCCGGTGGAGGCCCGCTTGGGCGTGGTGCGAGTCGCCCCGGCCGCGGTCGTGGTCGCGGCGGTGGCACTCGGCCCGGTCGCGGCCGGGGTGTCCGCGCGCGCGGTCACGGGCTTGCGCGAGGATCCGCCACAGCCGGCCACCGCGGCCGCCGCGGCCAGCGCCACGGCCAGCGCGGGCAGGCTGCGCGCGAGGCTCGGGCGACCCGCCCCGGCACGTGCGCCCGAAGCCCCTACTTGTGCAGATTGAGTCAATGCGGCTTCCCTCCCAAGTCGCGTCGGGGTCGATGGCGGTCCCGCCCCGAGCCAGGGTAGCCGACCCCGCTCTTCGCCTGGCCCCGTCGCCCCGGGGAGAGCCGCCATGCCCGCCCCGGCGGTGGGCTGACCTACCCCCCGCTGGGCGTGACCCGGTAGGCGTCGAACACCGAGTCGATGTTGCGCAGGCGGTTGATCGTCTGGTCGAGCGTCTTGGTGTCGCCCACCTCCACCACGAAGCGGTTCTTGACCATCGGGTGATCGACGGTGCCGCGGACGTCGAGGATGTTCACGCCGGCCTCGGCGAAGGTGCGCGAGATGTCCTCCAGCAGGCGGTGGCGGTCCCAGCCGTCGACCTGGATCTCGACGCGGAAGGACGTTTCGGCGTCCCCGTCCCAGTCGACTCGCGTGAAGCGGTCGGGGTCGCGCTTGAGCACGGCGACGTTGGGGCAGTCCTGACGGTGGATCGTGATCCCCCGGCCCAGCGAGATGTAGCCGACGATCGGGTCGCCGGGGACCGGGCGGCAGCACTTGGCCAGGCGCAGCATGACCTCGTCGATCCCCTCCACCGCGATCCCGTAGCGCGAGGAGGAGGTGGTGGGCCGCGAGCGGCGCCGGCGGGTCTGCAGCAGGTCGTCGGCCGCCGTCGGCTCGGACTCCGCCGCCTCCCCCTGCTTGAGGCGCTGCAGGACCTTGTTGACGACGACCTTGGGCGAGATCTTGGCCGCGCCGAGCGCGATGTAGAAGTCGTCGGCCTTGCGGAAGCCCATCTCCCGGATCACGTCGGCCATGAGCGGCGAGCCGACGATCTTCTGCGCGGGCAGCCCCTGCTTCTTGAGGTGCTCCTGGAGCAGCTCGCGGCCGGCGTGCTCGGTGTCCTTGCGCGACTCGGCCTTGAACCACGCCTTGATCTTGTTGCGCGCGCGGGTCGTCTTGACCAGCGCCAGCCAGTCGCGCGAGGGCCCGCGCTCGCGTTTGGAGGTCAGCACCTCGACGATGTCGCCCGAACGCAGCTGGTAGGAGAGCGGGACGATCTTGCCGTTGACCTTGGCGCCGACGCAGCGGTGGCCGACGTCGGTGTGGATCTCGTAGGCGAAGTCCAGCGGCGTGGAGCCGGCGGCCAGGCTCTTGACCTCCCCCTTGGGCGTGAAGACGAAGACCTCGTCCTCGAACAGGTCCACCTTGAGGGTGTTGATGAACTCGCGGGGGTCGGCCTCGTCCTGCTGCCAGTCCAGCAGCGAGCGCAGCCACTTGAGCTTGCCCTCGGTGGGCTCGGCCGCCGAGCTCCCGTCACGGCGCCCCGGCGCCTCCTTGTACATCCAGTGCGCGGCGATCCCGAACTCGGCCAGGTCGTGCATCTCCCGCGTGCGGATCTGGATCTCCAGCGGCCGCCCCTCGGGCCCGATCACCGTCGTGTGCAGCGACTGGTACATGTTCGCCTTGGGCATGGCGATGAAGTCCTTGAAGCGCCCGGGCAGCGGCTTCCACAGCGAGTGGATCACGCCCACCGCGCCGTAGCAGTCCTTGACCGAGCCGACGATCACCCGCATCGCGGTGAGGTCGTAGATCTCGTTGAACTCGCGGCCCTTCTTGGTCATCTTGGAGTAGATCGAGTAGAAGTGCTTGGCGCGGCCGGAGATCTCGGCCTCGATCCCCAGCTCCTCGAGCTCCTTGCTCAGATAGGCGCCGGCCTGGTTGACGTAGCGCTCCCGCTCGGCCCGCTGCTGGGCGACCAGGCCCTTGATCTCGGTGTACTTGCGCGGGTGCAGCGTCTGGAAGGAGAGGTCCTCCAGCTCCCACTTGATCGCGTGGATGCCGAGGCGGTGCGCGATCGGGGCGTAGATGTCGAGCGTCTCGCGGGCCTTCTCGATCTGCTTCTGCTTGGGGAGCGCGGCGATCGTGCGCATGTTGTGCAGCCGGTCGGCGAGCTTGATCAGGATGACCCGGATGTCCGTGGCCATCGCCACCATCATCTTGCGGTAGTTCTCGGCCTGCGCCTCGTCGCGCGACTGGAAGGTCAGCCCGGTCAGCTTCGTCACGCCGTCCACCAGCCCGGCGATCTCCTCGCCGAAGGCCTCGCGGACCTCCTCCAGCGAGGCGGAGGTGTCCTCGACGGTGTCGTGCAGGAGCGCGGCGCACAGGGTCTCGGTGTCCAGCCGCATCCCCGCGCAGATCTTGGCCACCCCGACCGGGTGGATGATGAAGTCCTCGCCCGAGCGCCGCCGCTGGTCGGCGTGGTGCAGGCAGGCGTACAGGAAGGCCTCCTCGACCCGCCCGCGGTCGACCGCCACCGCGGCGTGCTCGGCGTGCTCCTCGACGATCGCGAACAGGTCGGAGAGCAGCCGCCGCTCCAGCGGCGTCAGCTCGGCGTGCCCGATCGCCGTCGCCGGGCCGCGCTGGTGGATCTCGTCGACCGGCTCGCGGGAGGCGGGGACGAGGCTCCGGGCCGCCGGGCCGGCCGCGCCGTCGCGGCGGGCCGTCCGTGCGCCGTCGTGCGGGGCCGCCTGCGCCTTGGCGCGGGCCCGGCTCAGCCGCCGGGAAGGAGACTTGGGCTGCTCAGGTATCGCCGTCCCTCCTCGTGTCGCTGGGCGCAGAAGCGATACGTCGCCGAGCGCTCGAGCGCGGTCGGCGCCTCGCCGGCCATCGCCAGGCGCGGCGGCGAGGCGTCAAACCGCGCGAGACCGAGCTCGGTGAGCACCGCTATCAGCCGCGCCGCGAGCCTCGCCGGCCGTACCGGCCGCCCGTCCCGCCCGTCGCGCAGCGCGGCCTCGAGCTCCTCCCCGGCGAGCTGGCCATGCAGGCGCAGGCCCCGGAAGAGGGCCACGAGCGAAGCGCGCAGACCGTACTCGAGTTCGTGCATGTCCTGAGCAAAGCGTAGCTCAGCCTCCCCCCACGCCAGATGGGCGAACCCTGACCCGGATCCCGCCAGCGACGCCTGCAGCGGGGAGGAGGGCGGGTCGAGCGAGACGAGGTGCGAGTGGGCGGCGGCCAGCTCCGGCCGGCGCTCCAGCTCGTGATGGGCGGCCAGCGAGAACCCGCCCGCGCGCCCCCGAAGCCCGCCCAGGCGGCGGGGGACGTCGGCGCACAGGGCCAGGACCCCCCCGCCGGCCGCCACGGCGTCGGCCAGCACGGCGAGGGGGCTCTCGCCCCGGCGGTCGAGCACCGTGCGTCGGTCGCCCGCGTCGGCTCCCGCGGCCTGGGGCCCGGGCGCCCCCAGCCCTCGCTTCGCGGCCTGCGGCCCCGGCACCCCCAGGCCTCGCTTCGCGGCCTGCGGGCCCGAAGTCCCGGCGGCCGGGACGACGCCCCGCCGCCACTCCTCGACCACGTCGGCCAGGTAGCTCCCGGAGCATCCGAGCACGGCGATCGCAGCCGGCTCGCAGCGCCAGGCCCGGCGCAGGACCAGCCGGGGCTCGACCGCGCCGTTGAAGCAGTTGCGCTCCAGGCGGAAGGTGGCGTCCGCCGGCTCGTCGGGTCCCACCTCGAGCCTGCCCTCGCAGCCGAAGGCGACCGCCGGGGTTCGCGCGCCCCCGGCGCAGACGGTGAAGCGCGCGTGACGCCCCTCCCCCATCGCCCGCACGTCGCGCAGCCTGCCTCCCGGCACGAGCAGCCTCGCCGCCGGGTTGCCGATGCCGGTCGGCTCGAGCCGCTCGAGCTCCTCGGCCAGGGCGAGGTCAAGCTCGGACCCCGACACCACCGCGTCGGCCCGCTCCACCGGGGTCAGCAGCTCCGGGGTCAGGACGGACGCCGCGTGGGCCTCGAGCTCCGCCGCGAAGGCCTCGAGCTGCCCCCGGGCGATGGTCAGCCCCGCGGCCGCGCTGTGCCCGCCGTAGCGCTCCAGGCGGTGGCCGGTGGCGTGCAGCGCGCCGAGCAGGTCGAAGCCGGGGATGCTCCTGCCCGACCCGGTTCCGCTCTCGCCGTCCAGCGCGACCAGGATCGCCGGCCGGTGGAAGCGCTCGACGATCCGCGAGGCCGCGATTCCGATCACGCCGGCGTGCCATCCATCCCCCGCCAGCACGTACGCGCTTCGCTCCCCCAGCTCGGCCGCGCGCGCCTCGGCCTCCCAGGCGATTCGCTGCTCGACGAGGCGGCGCTCGCCGTTGAGGCGGTCGAGCTCGAGCGCGATCTCGCGCGCGCGGGCGGGGTCGGGGGTGAGCAGGAGCTCGACGCCCGCGTCGGCGCGCCGCAGCCGGCCGGCGGCGTTCAGCCGCGGCGCGAGCCGGAAGGCGAGCGTGGCGGCGTCGAGCGCGCTCGGGTCCGCGCGCGCCACCGCCATCAGCGCGCGCAGGCCGGGGCGCCCGGTGCCGGCGAGCGCGGCCAGGCCCTGCCGGACGAGCCGGCGGTTCTCGCCGCGCAGCGGCACCAGGTCGGCGACCGTGGCCAGCGCCACCAGCTCGAGGTCGTCCTCGGCGCCCGGCGCGCCGAGGGCCAGCGCGAGCTTGTAAGCGACGGCGGTGCCGCACAGCTCGGGGCAGGGGTAGCCGCCCACGCCCGGATGGACGATCGGGCAGTCGGGCAGCCGCCCGTCGAGGCGGGGATGGTGGTGATCGCTGACCACGACGTCCATGCCCAGGCGCCCCGCCTGCTCGACCTCGTCGACGGCGGTGATCGCGCAGTCGACGGTGATCAGGAGCCGCGTGCCGCGGCCGGCCAGCCGCCGCACGGTGTCGGCGCTCAGCCCGTAGCCGTCGTCGATCCGGCCGGGCAAAAACCAGTCGACCTCCGCCCCCAGCGCGCGCAGCGCGCGCACCATGATCGCCGTGGCGCACACGCCGTCGACGTCGTAGTCGCCGTGGACGGTGATCCGCGAGCCGCGGCGCACATGGCGCTCGACGAGCTCGACCGCCGCCTCGATGCCGGCCAGCGCGCTCGGCGGATGGGCCTCGTCGGCATCCAGGAACGCCCGCGCGGCCGCGGGCTCGGCGAGCCCGCGGCGGACGAGGGCCTGAGCGAGCACGTGGCTGATGCCGAGCTCGCGTTCCAGGAGGAGCGCCGCGCGCAGGTCGTAGGACGGGAGCTCGAGCCGCGCCCGCGGCCGGGCGACGGGCCCGGCGGGGACGGGGACCAGGGGCCGCGCCGGCCCGGGACCGGCGGCCGACGCGCGCGAGTCGCTCGCGGGCGGGTCGCTCGCGCCCGGGTGAAGCTGCAGGGCCGGCTCGAGCATGCGGCGCAGCGTAGGCGGGCGGGGGGACGGACCCGCCGGGCGGACGGGCATCCGTGACCGATTCGTGACGCGCCGTGGCGCATTTGGCGCAGCCGCGCCCGCCACCGAGGGGGGCTCGCGCGGCCCGCCACCGAGGGGGCTCGCGCGGCCGCGTCGGCCGCGCGTGCCTACGCGGCCGGGGCGCTCGGCCCGTGCGCGCGCTCGCGACGAACGCCCTCGGCGAACACCAGCGCCATCCCGATCAGCGCCCCCGGGACGGCGTCCAGCGCGGTCAGCAAATGGGTCGAGTGGGTGCCCGGGATGTGGAAGCCGTTGACGATCAGCCCGCACACGATCGCTCCCGCCAGCGCCCCGAGCAGGGCGCCGATGATCCCGCCCCAGGAGCGGTCGGGCAGCCAGATCGTGAAGTGCCAGAGCGCCAGTCCCATCATCACCCACGCGAGCATCCCCATGGCTACCTGCGCCTTCCGTGGCGGCGGTTGCGGGGACGGGACTTGCCCGACGGCTTGGGCTTGGACGCCGGGGCCACCCCCTCGTTCTCCGGCTCGTCCGGCGCGTGGAGGGGCGCATCGCCGGGGGCACTCTCGCGTGCGCTGGCACCCTCACCGGGTGTGCCCTCGCGCGCGGTGGCGCCGTCGCCCTCGCGCGCGGTGGCGCCGTCGCCGGGGGCGCCCTCGCGCGCGGTGGCTCCGTCGCCGCCGCGCGCGAGCCGCCTGGTCAGGGTGGAGGCGCCGCGCCCGCGGGGCGCCGGCTCGGGCTCGATTTCGAGCTCGCGCTTCATCTGCTCGAACTCGGCCGCCGAGACGGTCTCCGGCTCGGGCGCGGTGAGGCGGCCGGCGCGGCGCGGCCGCCGACGCTCCGGCTCCACGTCGGCGCCCACCCCCGCGTAGGCGGGGACGAAGCCCTGCTCGGCCTCGATCCGGGCCCGCCGCGCGCGGTAGACGGCCTCGCGCTCCTTCCAGTGGGTGAGCACGGGCGAGGCGATGAAGATCGACGAGTAGGCGCCCGACGCCACGCCGATCAACAGCGCAAAGGCGAAGTCCTGCAGCTCGGAGGACCCGGCCACGCCGCCGAACAAGAGCAGCGCCAGGATCGGCATGAGCGTGCAGAAGGTCGTGGCCAGCGAGCGGGTGAGCACCTCGGACATCGATCGGTTGACGATCTGCGAGAAGGCGGCCCGGGGCATCCGCGGGATGTTCTCCCGCACCCGGTCGAACACGATGATCGTGTCGTACATCGAGTAGCCCAAGATGGTCAGCAGCGCGGCCACGGTCGCCGTCGTCACCTCCCGGCCGGTCAGGGCGTACACGCCGCTGGTGATCAGGAGGTCGTGCATCAGGGCGATCAGCACCGGGACCGCGAACTTCCACTCGAAGCGGAGCGCGATGTAGGCGGAGATCACGATCAGCGAGGCGATGATCGCGATCACCGCGCTGTTCGCCACCGTCCTTCCGAACGTCGGACCGACCGAGGTGGTCTGGGGCGGCGAGCGCAGCCCGAAGTGGCTGCGCAGCGCGCTCTCCACCCGGTTCAGGCCGCCCGGGCCGAGCTTCTTGGCCGAGATCTGAAAGACGTTGCTCCCCAGGGCGCGGTTGACGATCTTCTGGACCTGCGGGTTGGCGGCTCCCGCCGCCGAGACGACCGAGCTGACCTGCGGCTGGGTGGCCGGCCGCTCGAGCGAGGCGACGATGCGCGTCCCGGAGGTGAAGTCGATCCCCAGGTTCAGCCCCCGGCCGCCGATCGCCAGCGCGCCGACCAGGAGGATCACCCCCGACATCGTGAAGAAGAACCGGCTGGCCCCCATGAAGTCGAACCGCCAGGCGCGCTTCTTGCCTCCCGCCCCCAGCGCCGACGGGCTCGAGACCACCCGCGAGTTGCCCATCGTGGTGAGGATCGCCTGGGTGGCCATGACCGCCGTGAACAGGGAGACGAACGTGCCGATGCCCAGCGTGAGGGCGAAGCCCTGGACCTCGGAGGTGGCGAGGATGAAGAGGATGAACGCGGTCATGATCGTGACCACGTTGGCGTCGATGATCGCCGTGAGACCCTTCTTGTAGCCGGTGATGATCCCCTGGCGGATCGAGCGACCGGCCCGGATCTCCTCCTTGACGCGCTCGAAGATCACGACGTTGGCGTCGGCCGCCACCCCGATCGTGAGGATCAGGCCGGCGATGCCCGGGAGGGTGAGGACGATCGGCACGAGCTTGATCAGCGCGAAGAAATAGAGGGCGTAGACGATCAGCCCGCCGGTTGCGATCATCCCGAGCACGCGGTAGTACAGGAGCAGGAACAGGATCACCGCCAAAAAGCCGATCGCGCCGGCCAGCTCGCCGCGGTTGAGCGCCTGCTTGCCGAGCGTGGCCGAGACCTGGGACTGGGAGATCAGCCTGAGGCTGATCGGCAGCGCCCCGAGCCGCAGCTGCTGGGCCAGGTTCTGCGCGCTGGTGATCGTGAAGCCGCCGGTGATGTCGGCGCCGTTGTCGCCGGGGATGCCGTCCGGGTAGGTCTTGAAGTCGATCTGCGGAACCGTGATGAGCTGGGTGTCGAGCGCCACGGCGAAGTGCTGGTTGAGCTGCTGGTTGAAGCCCGAGACCAGCTGGCCGCGATGGGCGATCGCCGCGGTGACGGTCTGGAAGGCGCTGGCGCCCTGGCCGGTGAAGCCGAACGACACGTCGGGCTGACCGGACTGGTCGGTCGACTGCTGCGGGTTGGTGATCTCGTTCCCGAACAGCGCGACGTTGTCGCGCAGCACGTAGTACTGGGCGTTCGGGTTGCTCCAGGTCAGCTCGTGGCTGAAGCCGGCCGGCGGCACCGCCTGGAGGACGACCCACCCCTGCTGGACGGCGAGCGTCTGGACGCCCTTCATCGCCAGGCTGACGCCGGTCGGCAGCGCGCCCTGGAGGTCCGCCCGGTTGTCCTGGGGGCCGGCCAGGTAGCAGTGCTGGCCGCTCACCGGCGTGACCCGGTAGTAGCGGGCGGCCAGCGCGCAGGCCGGGCTGCCCGGCGCCCCGAAGGCGAAGTACTCCGCGCCCCGGCGGGCGTTCGTCTTGCTGATCCAGGCCGGCTGCTTGGCGGCGAGCTGGACGGCCTGGTAGAGCCCCAGGCTGCCGCCGCCGGGACCGCCCGGGCCGACGGCCGATCCCGTTCCCTGGCTGATCGTCGTGGCGGTGGGGTCCTGAACCTGGAGGCCCTTGGCGACCGACTGGCCGGAGGATCCCGAAGGGTTCAGCACGTTGGCCTCCCAGTCGTAGAACTCCAGCCGCGCCGTGGTCCCCACGAGCTGCTCGGCTCGCCTGGTGTTCTGGACCGCCGGCAGCTGCACCGAGATGAGGTCCTGGCCCTCGGTGGAGATCGATGGCTCCGAGACGCCGAGCTGGTTGACGCGCTGGTTCATCACGTCGACCGCGCGTTGAAGCGCCGCCTGGGTCACATGCGGGGTCTGCTGCGTCGGCTTGCCCTGGTAGATCAGCTCGACCCCGCCCCTGAGGTCGAGCCCGAGCTCTGTCTTCATCGACGCGATCACGACGGCCGAGGCCGCGATCAGGCCGATGACCAGGGCCAGGATGAAGACGTTGCGCTGGCGGTCGGTCATCTACCTCGGCTGGATGCTAGCCGCGGCTACGGGCGTCGGGTCCCCTCAGCGCCCGTTGGCCGGGGTGAGGACGACCAGCACCCCGCCCTCCTCGTCGTCGTAGGCGGGGAAGATGTCCGCCACGGCCCGCTCGGCCCGGTCGCCGTTGGAGTGGATCTCCACCGGCTTGCCCTGCACCCGCACCTCCCACTCCAGGGCGGTCCGGACGTGGTCGGCGGCGTCCTGGAAGCGCAGGCCGAGCGCGTCGGCGATCGGCCGGCCGATCGCCTTCTCGGTGGTCAGCCCCGTCAGCTCGAACGCCCCGCGCCCACAGTCGATGATGCGCCCCTCGGAGTCGCAGGCGAAGAAGGCCGCGTTGGGCGCCGGGTAGTAGTCGTCCAGCAGCTCGAACAGGTACGCGAACCCGCACTTCTCGCAGCCCCTGGCCTCGCGCCGGAAGCCGGAGTTGCGGTCGGTGGCCATCGACCGGTGGCCGCAGTGGGGGCAGATGAAGTAGTGCTCGCGCGCCATCGCGCTGAGGATAGCCCGGCCCTCCCCCACGGCCTCAGCAGGTGGAGGAGGCCACCGAGACGCCCGGCCCGGTGGCCGGCGAGTCGACCACGCCGCCGGTCGTCGAGCGGAGGATCGCGCCCAGGTGAACCACGTACCACTGGCCGCGCCAGGAGATCATCGAGGCGATCCCGAAGGAGCGCTCCTGGCCGCTGGCCGCATAGAGGACCCGGGAGTTGGGGACCTCGTAGTAGCCGACGCGGTTGTAGCACACGCCGGGCGGGACCCAGTGGGCGTAGGCGCCGGGGACGGCGACCCCGATCAGCCGCGCCCGGGGGCCGACCAGCGCGTGCGCGGCGGCGATGTCGAGGTCGAAGTCCCCCACCAGGCGCTCCCGCCAGTCGCCGGCCGCGTCGCCGATCGCCTTGAGCTGCTCGTAGGCGCCCAGCGGGAAGAAGGCGGGCAGGGCGCGGCCGGCCGCGCCGGTCACGATCGCCGCCCACAGCGCTCGCATGCGGGCGTGGAACTCCGGCGTCGCGGCAGACGGCAACTCCGCCGTCTGGGGCAGCGAGCCGGGGCTCGGTCCCGAGCGACGGCGAGCCCGGTGCGGGCGCCGCGCGGGCGCAGCGCCCGGCGCGCCGCGGTCCGTCGTGGTCGCGGGGGCCGCCGAGGGCGCTCGCGCGGTGGTGGCGGGGGCCGCCGGGGCTCGCGCGGCGGACGTGGGCGGGCGCTTGGATGCCGCCGCCGCGGGCGCGGGCTCACGCCCCGAGCCCCCGCAGGCGCTCAGGCAGAGAACCGTCACCGCAGCCAGCGCCAGGCGCCGCACAGCGCCGCCAAGACTAGAGCAGCGTCGGCGGCCCCGGCGGGTCCAGGCCGAGGTGCTCGAAGGCACGCCGGGTGGCCTCGCGCCCGCGGGGCGTGCGCGCGATCAGGCCCTGCTGGAGGAGGTAGGGCTCGTAGACGTCCTCGATCGTGTCGGCCTCCTCCCCCACCGCCGCGGCCAGCGTGGAGAGGCCGACCGGGCCGCCCGAGAACTTCACGCAGATGGCGCGCAGGATCTCCCGGTCCAGCCGGTCGAGGCCCTCCTCGTCGACCTCCAGCAGGTCGAGGGCGGCGGCCGCCACCTCCGCGGTGACCACGCCGTCCCCGCGCACCTCGGCGAAGTCGCGCACGCGCTTGAGCAGCCGGTTGGCGACCCGTGGCGTCCCCCGGCTCCGCTGCGCGATCGCCAGCGCGCCGCGCTCGTCGGCGCGGACCTCCAACAGGCGCGCCGAGCGGCGCACGATCCGGGCCAGGTCCGCCACCGCGTAGTGCTCGAGGCGGTGCTGGATGCCGAAGCGGTCGCGCAGCGGGGTGGTCAGCAGGCCGGCGCGCGTGGTCGCGCCGATCAGCGTGAACGGGGGCAGGTCGAGCGTGACCACGCGGGCGCCCGCCCCCTGACCCACCGTGATGGGCAGGCAACGGTCCTCCATGGCGGGATAGAAGGTCTCGTCGAGCCCCCGCGGCAGCCGGTGGATCTCATCGACGAAGAACACCGCCCGCGGCTCCAGGGCGGTGAGAAACGCGGCGATGTCCCCCTTGCGCTCCAGCGCCGGCCCCGCCGTGGCCACGAACGGCACCTCCAGCTCGGCGGCCACGATCTGCGCCAGCGAGGTCTTCCCCAGCCCGGGCGGCCCCGCCAGCAGCACGTGATCGAGCGCCTCGCCCCGGCTCGCCGCGGCGGCGATCGACACGGCCAGCTGCTCCTTGACCGCGACCTGGCCCACGAAGTCCTCGAGCCGCCGGGGGCGCAGCGAGCGGTCCAGGTCCTCGTCGGGCAGGTAGTCCGGCGTGCCCAGCCGTGCGGGCGCCGCGCTCACCGCCGAGCCGTCCTCAGCGCGTGGGCGATCAGGTCCTCGGGCCGCTCCCCGTCCGCGTCCTGGAGCAGCGCATCGGCCTCCCCGGCGCTGTAGCCGAGCTCGATCAGGCCGTCGCGGGCGAGCGCGCGCGGGTCCTCGCGCCGGGTGATCCGGATCGGCGGCTCGGGGGCGGTGGCGCTGGCGCGCTCGCGCAGCTCGACGACGATCCGCTCCGCGGTTCGCTTGCCGATCCCCGGCACCGCCTGCAGGCGCGCGGCGTCGCCGGCCGCCAGCGAGGCCAGCAGATCGGCGGGCGGGCCGCCCGACAGGACCGCCAGCGCCACCTTGGGCCCCACCGACTGCACCGACAGGAGCATCAGGAACAGCTCGCGCTCCTCCTCGGAGGCGAACCCGTAGAGCTGGAGGGCGTCATCGCGGACGATCAGGTGCGTGTGAAGGGCCACGTGGGCGCCGACGGCCGGGATGTGGGCGAGCGTGTGGGCCGAGACCGCCAGGCGGTATCCGACCCCTCCGCAGTCGACGACCACGTGGTCGCCGCGGCGGAGGGCCACGCTGCCCGAGACCAGCGCGATCACGCTCGCCCCGCAACGGGCCGCGCACGGTGAAGCGCCCGCGCCAGCGGCGCCCGGTTGAGCTCGCAGATCGCCACCGCCAGCGCGTCGGCGGCGTGGTCGGCCGCGGGCGGGCTCGCGAGCCCCAGCAGCCGTCCCACCATCTGCGAGACCTGGTCCTTGCCTGCCCGCCCCTGGCCGCACACGGCGGCCTTGACCTGCTGGGGCGTGTAGGAGCGCGAGGGGACGGCCCGCTGCCCGGCGGCCAGCAGCACGACTCCCCGCGCCTGCCCGACCGCGAACGCCGTGCGGGCGTTGGCGCCGAAGTAGAGCTCCTCGATCGCCATCGCGTCCGGCCGGTGACGCTCGATGAGGGCGCACACCGCGGCGTGGATGTCGGCCAGCCGCCGCTCGAGCGCCACGCCGGGACGGGTGCGGATCACGCCCGCCTCGAGCGCGCGCAGCCGGGGGCCGGCGCCCTCGACGACGCCGAAGCCCGTGTCGGCGGTGCCGGGATCGATGCCGAGGACGATCATCGTCCCGTGATTCTGCGCCGCGGGCCGGACGCCTGCCCGCGGCGGCCGTCCGCCGGCCGACCCACGGCCCGGCCGACCCGTCGGCCCTGCCGCGGCCCCGCGGGACCCGCGGCCCCGCTCCTACCCGCCCACGCAGCGCGTGTCGGATCCCGGCGAGGTCATCCGGTAAACGCGCCAGACCCCCACGCGGGCGATCAGTCGCCGCTCGGTGAGCCGCGGGTCGATCCGCGGCTCGCCGCCGTCGATCGAGTCGTGGGGGCCCACGAACATCAGGCCCTGGTGGCGCATCGAGGTCCCGACGCGCCCCAGCGTGACGTGGAGCTTCCAGGCCAGCGCCGTCTGCACCGAGTGGTTGACGGCGGCGAAGCTCGAGTGGCAGGGGTAGACGCCGTGGTGGCCGCCCACCGCCGCCGCGGCGGCCGAGAGCTGGTCCAGGCGCGTGACGGCGTGCGAGGCGATCTGCTCCTGCGTGGCCAGGTTGGCGGCGCGCGCGTCGGTCCAGGGCAGGGAGATCGCCGCCACCCCGAGGCCGAGGGCGCCGACCAGCGCCGCGCCGCCGGCCCGTCCCCCGATCGGCGCCAGCAGCCCCAGCCGGGCCACGGCCACCCCCCCCAGCACGCACGCCGCCCCCGCCGCCGGCAGGAAGAAGCGCTCGAGGCCCGGGTAGCCGTCGAGCGTCATGCCGACGACCACCACCCACCAGCCGGCGGCCAGCGCGCCCAGCGTCAGCACCCCCCGATCGCGCCCGCGCAGGGCGACCAGCCCGACCGCGCACAGCGCGAGCACGAGCGCCGGCAGCGGCTGCAGGTCGACGCCGCGGCGCACGACCTCCAGGAACGGGTGGCTGCCCAGGTGGCCGTTGTACTCGTGCGCGTGGGTGGCCGCGAGGAAGGGCTGCCCCGACCCGACCCAGGGCGGGACGAACCAGAAGAACGGGATCGACGCCAGGCCGGCCGCCACCAGCGCCCGCAGCCGCGGCTCGCGCAGCCACAGCCAGGCCGCGTAGAGCAGGACGAAGGGCCACGCCTCGGGGCGCAGCAGGGACGTGGCGACGCCCAGCACGAAGGCGGACCCGCGCCGGCCCGCCAGGTGGCGCTCGACCGCCCACAGCGAGGTGGCGATCAGGATCGGCTCCGAGGTGCCGCGCAACCAGTAGTAGATCCAGTCGCGCGTGAGCACGATCCCCGCCGCCGCGAGCGCGCCGGCGACGAGCGCCGCCCACCTGGGCCCGGGCACCAGCCGCCGGCACAGCCAGAAGGCCGCCAGGAGCCCGAGCAGGCCGCCCGCGCGCGCCGTGATCACCCACAGGGTGGGGGCGGCGCCGCCGAACAGCGCCCAGACCGTGGTGAAGATGACCGGCAGCGGCTTCCAGGAGGGCCCGCCGCCCACCGCGAAGCCCAGGTGGGGGTCGACGACCTCGCGGCCCCACACGATCCAGGACCACGGGTCGTAGCTGGGCACGGTCGGGAGGAGCGCCGCCGAGCTGGCGGCCAGCGCCAGGCACGCGCCCACCCCCGCCAGCAGGGCGGCCGGCGCCGGCGCGCGACCGCCCTGGGCGGCCAGGGGCCGGGGGCTCAGCTCGGCGACAGCCGACACCGCACCAGTGTGCCAAGGACGCGGAAGCCGTCGAGCGCGGTCAGCTTCTTGCCCTCCTCGGTCGCCCGGGCGCGGTAGTGGACCGGCACCTCGAAGATCCGCTCCCCCCGCTGCACCAGCCGCGCGGTGATCTCCGGCTCGATCGCGAACCCCGCCGAGCGCAGCGGCAGGCTGCGGAACACGTCGGTGCGGATCATCTTGTGGCAGGTCATGATGTCGTGCAGGTAGACGTTGAAGAGGATGTTGCAGGCCAGCGTCACCCCCTTGTTCCCCAGCACGTACAGGAACGAGTGGCTCGTGTAGCCGTCGAAGGCGCGCACCCCGAAGCAGGCGTTGGCGCGCCCGTCCAGCAGCGGCGGCATCAGCAGCCCCAGGTCGGAGGGGTCGTACTCCAGATCGGCGTCGAAGATCGCCGCGAACTCGCCGCCCGCCTCGGCCAGGGCGGTCTGGACGGCGGCGCCCTTGCCGCGGTTGGAGGGGTGCTCGAGCAGGCGCACGCGCCCGTCGAAGCGGTTGGAGCGCAGGATCTCGCGCGTCCCGTCGGTGGAGCCGTCGTCGACCACGATCAGCTCGAAGTCGGTCGGCAGCTCGGTGGCCAGCACCTCGGCGATCGCGCGCTCGACGCGCTCGCGCTCGTTGTACACGGGCATCAGGATCGACAGCATGAGAGCCGGGGAAGCTAGCGGACAGGCGGTGTTTGGGAGATGATGAGGCGATGGACTTCGAGGCCGAAGGGCTGCTCGACGGCCTCGAGGGCCCCCAGCGCGCCGCCCGCGTAAAGCTCCTGGAGGGGCTTCTCGGCGAGGGATTCTCCGCCGAGGAGCTGCGCGCCGCCGCGGCCGAGGACAGGCTCGCCCTGCTGCTCGTCGACCGCGTGCTGGGAGGCCGCTACACGGCCGCCGACGTGGAGGAGCGCACCGGGCTGAGCGCCGACGCGCTGACCCGGGCCAGGCGGCTGCTCGGCCTGCCCGAGGTCTCGCCGCACGAGCCGGTGTTCTCCGAGGAGGACCTCGAGGCGGCCCGGGCGATCGACACGTTCATCACGGCCGGCTTCGGCCAGGACTCCGTCGCGGAGATCACGCGGGTGCTGGGCGAGGCGATGGCCCGCCTGAGCGCCGCCACCACCGCGGCGTTCGCCGAGGCGTTCCTGGCGCCGGGCGACAACGAGCACGCGGTCGCCTGGCGCTTCGCCCAGCTGGCCGAGAATCTCACGCCCGCGGTCACGCCCGTGCTGGCGGCGGCCTTCCGGGCCCACCTGCGCGAGACGGTGCGCCGCGCGATGATCAGCCAGGCCGAGCTGGCGGCGGGCCGGGTGCAGGAGGAGGTGCAGGCGGCGGTCGCGTTCGCCGATCTGGTCGGCTTCACCCGCCTGGGGGGCGAGCTCGAGGCCAGCGAGCTCGGCGGCGTGGTCGGCAGGTTCGGCGAGCTGGCGGCGCAGGCCGCCCAGGAGCCGGTGCGCCTGGTCAAGACGATCGGCGATGCCGCGATGCTGGTCAGCCGCGAGCCGGGGCCGCTGGTGGCGGCTTGCCTGTCGCTCGTGGAGGCGGTTGCCGCCGCCGATCTTCCCAGCATCCGTGCCGGCATCGCCTTCGGAAGCGCATCGCCGCGGGCCGGCGACCTCTACGGCCACGCGGTGAACCTGGCCAGCCGGGTGACCGGCATCGCCCGCCCGGGGAGCGTGCTCTGCACCCAGGAGGTCCGCGACGCCGCGCGCGAGCAGTTCGAGTGGTCGTTCGCCCGGCGCCACCGCCTGAAGGGGATCGGCGACGCGGTGCCGCTGTATCGCGCCCGCGCGCTCAGCCCACCGACAGCAGATCGACGATGAAGATCAGCGTCGAGTTCGGCGGGATCGTGGGCGGGCTGCCGCGCTTGCCGTAGGCCAGGTTGGGCGGGATGATCAGCTCGCGGCGCCCCCCCACCCGCATGGGCGCGATCCCGCTGCCGCCGGCGATTCCCTGCACCCAGCCCGAGATCACGCTGCCGTTGGAGAGCGCGGTCGTGAACGGCTGGTTGCGCTGCCAGGAGGAGTCGAACTGCTTGCCGTTCTGGTAGAGCACGCCCACGTAGTTGACCGTCACCGTCTGCCCCACCGCCGCCGGCTTCCCGCTCCCGGTCACGAGGTCCTTGACGACGAGCTTCTTGGGCGCCGGGCCCTTGGGGATCACCACCACCGGCTTGGTCCGCAGCGCGGGGGGCGGGGTGGGCGTGGTCGGCACCGACGCCGCCGTCTGGCCCGCGCTGGGGGCGAGCTGGACACCGGGGGCCTTGGAGCCGCAGGCGGCCACGCCCAGGCCAGCGCACACGGCGGCGGCGCTGACGATGAGGGATCGGGGCGCGGGCATCGAGCGCGAGAGGCTAGCGAAGGCGGCCGGCGGGGTCCCTCAGGAGGCGATCCGCTCGAGCACGGCGGCGTCGACGTCGAAGTTCGCGTGCACCGCCGCCACGTCGTCGGACTCCTCAAGCGCGTCGATCAGCCTCATCAGCCGCGCCGCGTCGGCCTCCTGCACCGGCACCCGCGCCGTGGGCCGCTGGCTCAACTCGGCCGACTCGATCTGCACCCCGGCGTCGCGCAGCGCCTCCCGGACGGCGGTCAGCCCGGCCGGCTCGGTGATGACCTCGTAGACGTCGTCGTCGAGCGAGATGTCCAGCGCGCCGGCGTCGATCGCCGGCATCAGGTCGTCCTCGCCGTAGCGCTCGCCGTCGACCACGATCACCCCCTGCTTCTCGAACAGGTAGGCCACCGACCCCGGCTCGCCGAGGCTGCCGCCGTGCTTCGAGAGCAGGTGGCGGACCTCCGCCCCCGTCCGGTTGCGGTTGTCGGTCAGCGCCTCGATGAGCAGCGCCACGCCGCCCGGGCCGTAGCCCTCGTAGAGGACGGTCTCGATCCGCTCGGCGTCCGCGCCCTCGCCGGTGCCCTTGGCGATCGCGCGCTCGATGTTGTCCTTGGGCATCGAGGCATCCCTGGCCTTCTGGACCGCCAGCGCCAGCGCGGGGTTGCCGTCGAGGTCTCCCCCGCCCTCGCGGGCGGCCACCGTGATCGCCCGCGCGAGCTTGGTGAACTGCTGGCCCCGGCGGGCGTCTACCACGGCCTTCTTGTGCTTGATCGAGTGCCACTTGGAATGACCGGACATGCCGCTGCTCAGTCTATTGCGGGGGTGGCGGGGCCCGAGCCCGGCGGTGACGGGGCCCAGATCTCGGGGTGGGCGCGGTACCAGTCGATCGTGCGCCGCAGCCCCTCCTGGAGGGGCACCTCGGGCGCCCATCCCGTGAGCTCGCGCAGCTTGCCGAAGTCCACCCACTGGCGGTCGATCTCGCCGTGCGGGGTGCCGCTGCCCCGGATCTCGGGTGCCACGCCCGCGCCGGCCAGGCGGCAGATCAGCGCCACGACGTCGCCCACGCGATGCGAGGCCCCGCCCCCGGCGTTGAACGCCTCGCCCCTCCCCTCGCCGCGGCCCAGCGCCTCCCAGATGGCCAGGTAGGCGCGGACGGCGTCCTCCACGTAGAGGAAGTCGCGCTCCGGCGAGCCGTCGGAGCGCACCACGGGCGCGCGCCCCGCCAGCGCCGCGCACACCGCCTCCGGCACCAGCCGCGAGCGGTTGGTGTCGGCGCCGCCGTAGAGGTTGGCGAACCGCGTCACCGCCACGGGCAGGCCGAAGGTGTGCCAGTAGGAGCGAGCCAGGATGTCCGCCGCCGCCTTGGACGCGTCGTAGGGGTAGGTCGGCTCGAGCGGCTGGCTCTCGCGGTAGGGCAGCTCGGACTGCCGGCCGTAGGCCTTGTCGGAGGAGGCGACGATCACCCGCGAGGCGCCGTGGCGCCGGCAGGCCTCGAGCAGCAGCCACGTGCCGCGGATGTTGGTCTCGAAGGTGGGCAGCGGCGAGCGGTTGGCGGTGCCCACGATCGTCTGGGCGGCCAGGTGGAAGACGCTCTCGATCTCGTACTCGCCGAGCGCCCGCTCGAGAAGGCCCGGCTCGCAGATGTCGCCGTGCACCGTGTCGACGTGGCCGTCGAGGCCGAGCAGGACAAGCGAGGAGATGACCGGCTCGTCGCGCTGGATGGCCGTCACGCGGGCGCCCGCCGCCACCAGCGCCCGGATCAGCCAGGATCCGAGGAGGCCGTGGCCGCCCGTGACCAGCACGCGGTGGCCCGCCAGCCCACGCCCGGCGGCCGCCCCGCCCGCCCCCGTCACGGCCACAGCTTCCAGGGCGCCCGTCCCTGCGCCCACAGATCGTCCAGCTCGACCGCGTCCTTGTAGGTGTCCATGCAGGCCCAGAAGCCCTCGTGGCGGAAGGCGCGCAGCCGTCCGGCGGCGGCCAGCCGCTGGAGCGGCTCGCGCTCGAGCACGCTGTCGGGCGCCAGCGCGCCCAGCGCCTCCCGCTCCAGGCACAGGAAGCCGCCGTTGACCCACCGCTCGCTGCGCGGCTTCTCGACGAACCCCCGCACGATCCCGTCGCCGTCCAGCTCGGCCACTCCGAACGGGAGCTTCGGCCGCACCACCGTCATCGTGGCGGCGGCCCCGTGGCGGCGGTGGTCGCGAAGCAGCGCGTCGAGGTCGACGTCCGCCACGCCGTCGGCATAGGTGACGCACACCGTCGCCTCGTCGCCGAGCGCCGGCGCGGCGCGGCGCAGGCGCCCGCCGGTGGGGGTCTCGAGTCCGGTGTCGACGCAGGCGACGTCGACGCCGCCGGGCCAGGGCTCGGCGCGGGCGAACGCCTCGATCTGCTCCCCCCGGTAGCCGGTCAGCAGCCGAAAGCGGCGGAATCCCTGCGCCAGGTAGATCTGGATGACGTGCCAGACGATCGGGCGTCCCCCGATCTCCACCAGGGGCTTGGGCACGGCCCGCGTGTGCTCCTGGAGACGGGCCCCGCGGCCCCCGCAGAGGATGGCGACGGTTGGCTTCACGGGCGGGATTATCACCGGGGGCGCCGCCGGGCCCTGGGGATAGGATCAGCCGTCGATGAGCGCCACCGCCGACCCGGCCATCTTCAAGGCCTACGACATCCGCGGCGTCTACGGCGAACAGCTCGACGCCGGGATCGCCCACCTGATCGGCCGCGCCTTCGCGCGGGTGATCGCGGCCCTGGAGAGATGCGAGGCGCACGAGCTGCGGCTCGGGCTGGGACGCGACATGCGGCTCACCGCGCCCGAGCTCTCGGCCGCCTACCGCGACGGCATGTGCGCCGAGGGGGCGAGGGTGCTGGACGCCGGGATGGTGGGAACCGAGATGCTCTACTACCTGGTCGCCTCGCGCGATCTGCACGGCGGCCTGATGTGCACCGCCTCGCACAACCCCAAGCGCTACACCGGCGCCAAGCTGGTCCGGCGCGGGGCGGTGGCGCTCTCCGGCGAGGCGGGCATCGCGGAGGTCAGCGCCGCCATCGAACGGGGGCTGCCGGACCCGCCCGGCGGAGGCGCCGTCGAGGAGGTGTCGATCTACGAGGAGTTCCACGAGGCGGCGCTGCGCTTCATCGACCCCGGCGCGGTGGGCCCGGCTCGCGTGGTGGTCGACGGGGGCAACGGGATGGCCGGGCCGATGGTCGGGCCGCTGCTTGACCGCCTGGGCCTCGACCTCGTGACCGCCTACTGGGAGCCCGACGGCGAGTTCCCCGACCACGAGCCCAACCCGCTGCTGCCCGAGAACCGCGAGTTCATCATGAGGGAGGTGACGCGCCAGCGAGCCGATCTCGGCATCGCCTGGGACGGCGACGGCGACCGCTGCTTCTTCATCGACGACACCGGCGCCTTCGTCGACGGCGACTTCCTCACGGCGCTGCTGGCGGAGTCGATGCTCGAGAAGAACCCCGGAGCCGCCATCCTCTACGACGTCCGCGCCAGCCGGGCGGTCGCCGACACCGTGCGCAGGCACGGCGGGCGGCCGCTGGTCAACCGGGTGGGCCACGCCTTCTTCAAGACGCGGATGCGGGCGGAGGACGCGGCGTTCGGCGGCGAGGTGTCGGGCCACTACTACTTCCGCGACTTCTACTGCGCGGACTCGGGGACAATCCCGGCGCTGCTGATCCTCGAGCTGCTCTCGCGGCGCGGCTGCCGGATGTCCGAGCTGCTGGCGCCCTACCGCTCGCGCTACTTCATCTCCGGCGAGATCAACTCGCAGGTCTCAGACCCGGCGGCCAAGATCGAGGAGCTGGCCGCGCGCTACCCCGACGCCCGCCAGAGCCGGCTGGACGGCATCTCGATCGACTACGAGGACTGGCACTTCAACGTCCGGCCCTCCAACACCGAGCCGCTGCTGCGCCTGTGCCTCGAGTCGCTGCGCTCGCGCGAGGACATGGAGCGCCGCCGGGACGAGGTCCTGGGCGTGATCCGCTCTTGAGCGGCTCGGCGGCGCCACCGGCGGGGGAGGACGCGCTGGCCCGCGCGGCGGCGGCCGGGATCCACCGCCTCGCGGTGCCAACACCGTTCGCGGTCGGGCGCGTCAACTGCTACCTGGTCGAGGACGACCCGCTGACGCTCATCGACACAGGGCCCAACTCGGGCAAGTCCCTGGACGAGCTCGAGCAGGCGCTGGCCGGGCACGGCGTGGCGGTCGAGGATTTGGGGCTGATCGTGATCACCCACCAGCACATGGACCACCTCGGCCTGCTGGAGATCCTCGCCCGCCGCTCGGGCGCCGAGGTGGCGGCGATCGACGTGCTCGCGCCCTACCTGGCCGACTTCCGCTCCAGCGTGACCGCCGACGACGAGTTCGCGCAGGCGGTGATGCGCCGGCACGGGATCCCCGATGACCTGGCCAGCGTGCTGGGGGCGGTGGGGGCGGCGTTCCGGGCGTTCGGCTCGCGGGGGGAGGTGACGAGACCGCTGCGAGACGGGGAGACCCTCCAGCTGCGCGACCGCGCCCTGCGGGTGCTGCACCGCCCCGGCCACAGCCCATCCGACACGGTGTTCTGGGACCCCGAGCGCGCGCTGCTGATCGGGGGCGATCACCTCCTGGCCCACATCTCCTCCAACCCGCTGGTCTCCCGGCCGCTGGCGGGCCCTCCCGGCGGCGAGCGGCCCAAGGCGCTGCTCACCTACATCGAGTCGATGCTCCGCACCCGGGAGCTGCCGGCGGAGATCGTGCTGACCGGGCACGGGGAGCCCATCGTCAACCACGTCGAGCTGATCGACGAGCGGCTGCGGATGCACCACCGGCGGGCCGAGAAGATGCTGCGGATGCTGGCCGGCGGCCCGATGACCGCCTTCGAGATCGCCCTGGCCATGTGGGGCAACGTCGCCGTCACCCAGGCCTATCTGACGCTGTCGGAGGTGCTCGGCCACCTCGACCTCTTGGCCGAGGAGGGCAGCGTGGTCGAGAGCGAGCAGGGCGGGGTCGTCCGCTTCAGCGCCCGGGAGGCTCAGGGGTAGGCCGAGGTGCCGGGGCGCAGCGGCGAGACCGTCACCGTCCGGCACTCGTAGGCGCCCTGGCCGATCGCCACCCTGAGCGTGGCGGTGTCGTCGGGCGGGATCACCTGGAGCCCGTAGGCGGTCGTGCACCCGGCGGTCGAGGCGGCGCCGTGCGTGACGCCGAGGCGGAAGGAGACGGTCTGCCCCGGGGCGACGACGAGCGGGACCTTGGGGACCGAGCCGAAGAAGTCCTGCGTGGTGTGGCTGGGCTGGGTCGGGAGGGGAGCGCCGGAACGGTCGAGGAACTGCACGCCGGGGAAGCCGTAGGTGTGGCAGGTGGTGGCGCCCGTGTTGCGCAGCGCGAACCCGAGCAGCCCGTGGCCGGTCGCCGCCTGGCCGCCCAGGAAGGAGAGCGCCAGGTCGGCCGCCCGGCACGGGGGCGGGCCCGCCTGCGTGGTGGTCGGGATGGTGGCGGGGGTGCTCGTCGTGCTCGCCGGCGGCCCGCCCTGGCCGGCGCCGGTCCCGGTCGGCGCGCCCGCGGGGCCGGTCCGCGAGGCCCTGCGCGGGCTCGAGCCGCCGCACGCCGCCAACAGCAGGCAGGCGGCGATCACGGTCAGGCGCTTCATCCTCCCGGGATTCGGGAGGCGCGGGGCGAGATCCTGCTCGCGGGCTCCGAGAGGCATGCGACCATCTAGCGCCACGTGGAGCATCTTCCCGGTTTCAATCCCCGCCCGCGTCCCGCCCTCCTGGCCGCGCTCGACCGGCTCACGCCGTTCTGGGGCCCCCAGCTGGTCGTCGGCTGCGCGATCCTGATCGATTTGGCGCTGCCGGAGAAGCTGACGATCGGGCCGAGCTGGCTCCTGCCCGCGATCGAGGGGGGCCTGCTGGTGGGGCTCGCGGTCGCCTCCCCCCACGAGGCGGTCCGCCACCACCCCCGCCGGCGTCAGGTGGCGCTCGCCCTGATCGGGCTGGTCAGCGCGGTCAACGCCTTCTCGCTCGTCCTCCTCTGCCACTACCTGCTGCACGGCGGGCGCGAGAGCGGCCGCAACCTCATCTACTCCGGGGTGGTTCTGTGGGTGACCAACGTGCTGCTGTTCGGCCTGTGGTACTGGGAGCTTGACCGGGGCGGCCCGGCGGCGCGCGCTGACGGCGCCGACGTCCCGCCCGACTTCCTCTTCCAGCAGATGGTCGAGGAGCGGTGGGCGCCGAAGGGGTGGACCCCCGGCCTGGTCGACTACCTCTACACCTCGCTGACCAACGCCACCGCGTTCAGCCCCACCGACACGATGCCGCTGACCCCGATCGCCAAGTGGCTGATGAGCGCCCAGGCGATCGTGTCGCTGGTCACGGTCGGGCTGGTCGTCGCCCGAGCCGTCAACATACTCCAGGGGTGAGCGAGCTCGAGGCCGAGATCCACCGCGTCGGTGAACGGCTGCACGCGGCGTTCCCGTCGGCCTCGCGCCACCCCGTCAAGGCGCTCGACGCCCGCGCGATGGAGCTGGCCGCCCGCGACCGCGAGCTGCGGGCCGCCCTATTCCGCTTCGTCGACGTGGTCCCGGCCTGCCGCACGCTGGAGGACGTCGCCCGCCACCTGCGGGGGTTCCTCGGCGAGCTGGCGGAGGCCCCGCCGCCGCTCGCCGCCGCGATGCGCATCGCCGACGTGCGGGCGGCCCGCCCCGCGCTCGGCGCCGCCGCGGCGGCGGGGGTCAGGCACATGGCCCACCGGTTCATCGTCGGGGAGACGCCCGAGCACGCGCTGCGGGTGCTGCGCTCGCTGTGGGAGCGCGGCGTGGCCACCTCGGTCGACCTGCTCGGCGAGGCGACGGTCACCGAGGCCGAGGCCGACGAGTACGCCAGGCGCTGCGGCGAGGCGCTTGAGCGGGTCGCGCGCGAGGCCGCGCGCTGGCCGCCGCGGAAGATCCTCGAGGCCGACTCGCTGGGGCCGATCCCGAGGGCCAACGTATCCGTGAAGGTGTCGGCGCTCACCCCGCTGCTGCGTCCCGACGCCCCCGAGCTGGGGCGCCGCGACGCCGCGCGACGGCTGGCCCCCCTGCTGCGCCAGGGGCGCGAGACCGGCGCCCACGTGCACGTGGACATGGAGTCGCTCGACTCGCGCGAGGCGGTGCTCGAGCTGGCCCTCGAGCTGCTCGGCGCCGAGGAGTTCCGGCAGGGCCCCTCCGCCGGAGTGGTGCTGCAGGCCTACCTGCGCGACTCGCCGCAGCAGCTGGAGCGACTGCTCGGGTGGGCGCGCTCGACGCCGCGGACGCCGCCGCTCACCGTCCGCCTGGTCAAGGGCGCCTACTGGGACCACGAGCTCGTCCAGGCCCGCCAGGAGGGCTGGCCAGCGCCGGTGTTCGAGCTCAAGGCCGACTGCGATCGCAACTTCGAGCTCCTGACGCGCAGGCTGCTCGACGCGCGCCCGGCCGTGAGGGTGGCCGTCGCCTCGCACAATCTGCGCTCGGTGGCGCACGCCATCGCCTACAACCGCCTGTCGGGGGCCGGGGACGAGGACCTGGAGATCCAGGTGCTGCGCGGGCTGGGCGACGAGCTTCAGGACGCGCTGGCCGCCGAGGGCTTCCGGGTGCGCACGTACTGCCCGGTGGGGGATCTGGTGGCCGGGATGGCCTACCTCGTCCGCCGGCTGCTCGAGAACACGAGCAACGAGTCCTTCCTTTATGCGCAGGCGAGCGGGACCCCGCTCGAGGAGCTGCTGGCGGCGCCGTGACGGCCGGCCAGGGCACCCGGCTGGGGGCGTTCCGCAACGAGCCCGTGCTCGAGCTCCGCCGCGCGTCCGTGCGCGCCGGTCTGGCCGCCGCGCTCGCCGAGCTCGACCGTCGGCTCCCGCTCGAGGTGCCGGTGCTGATCGGGGGCGAGGAGCGTCGTGGGGCGGAGGTCGTCTCAACCGACCCGGGGGAGCCCGAGCGCGTCGTGGCCCGCGCCGCGGCGGCCACCCCGGAGGAGGTGGAGCACGCGGTCGGCGTGGCCGCGCGGGCGTTTCGCACCTGGCGGGAGGTTCCCGCCGCCGAGCGGGCGGCGGCGCTGGTGCGCGCCGCCGCCTGGATGCGCGAGCACCGCCTCGAGCTGGCGGCGCTCGAGGTCCGCGAGTGCGCCAAGCCCTGGCCGGAGGCCGACGGCGACGTCTGCGAGGCGATCGACTTCCTCGAGTACTACGCGCGCGGCGCGCTGGAGCTCGCCGCCGGGCCGCCGCTCGTACAGGTGCCGGGCGAGCGCAACGAGCTTCGCTACGTGCCGAGGGGGGTGGCCGCCGTGATCGGGCCGTGGAACTTCCCCCTGGCGATCCCGTGCGGGATGAGCGCCGCGGCCCTCGTGACCGGCAACGCGGTCGTGCTCAAGCCGGCCGAGCAGTCGCCGGCGTGCGGGCTGATGCTCGTGCGGGCGCTGCGCGCCGGAGGCGTCCCGGCGGGCGCCCTGTCGCTGCTGCCGGGCGAGGGTGAGGTGGGGGCCGCCCTGGTCCGGCATCCGGCGGTCCAGACGATCGTCTTCACCGGCTCGCAGCCGGTGGGGCTCGAGATCGTGCGCGCCGCCTCGGAGGTGGGGCCCGGCCAGCTCCACATCAAGCGGGTGGTCGCGGAGCTGGGCGGCAAGAACTGCGTGATCGTCGACTCCGACGCCGATCTCGACGAGGCGGTGCCCGGGATCGTCTCATCCGCCTTCGTCTACGCGGGCCAGAAGTGCTCGGCGGCGGCGCGGGTCCTCGTCCACGAGGCGATCGCCGACCGGCTGCTGGAGCGCCTGGCCGGCGCCGTGCGGGTGCTGGTCGTGGGCCAGGCGGAGCAGCTGGGCACCGACGTGCCCCCGGTGATCGAGCGGGCGGCCCAGGAGCGCGTGGCGCGCTACCGGGACCTTGCCGCCAGGCAGGGGCGGATCGTCGCCCAGGCGGAGGCGGTGCCGGAGCGCGGATGGTTCGCGCCGCCCTGCGTGGCCGCCGACCTGCCCGCCGGCTCCGCGGTGCTGGAGGACGAGATCTTCGGCCCCCTGCTCGCGGTCGAGCGCGTCGCCGGCGTGGAGGCGGCGCTGGAGATCGTCGAGGGGATGCCGTTCGCGCTCACCGGCGGCCTGTACGCGCGCGACCCCTCGGTCGTGCGCGAGGTCAGCCGGCGAACGCCGGTGGGCAACCTCTACGTCAACCGGGGGATCACCGGGGCCAAGGTGGGGCGCCAGCCCTTCGGCGGCAACCGCCTGTCGGGAAACGGGACCAAGGCGGGCGGCCCCGACTACCTGCGCAACTTCGTCGAGCCGGTCGTGGTCACCGAGAACACGATGCGCCACGGGCTGGTGGTGTGAGGGGCGATCGGCCGGGCCGACCCTTGACTGATCCGGTTTATGTGCCGATGATCGAAGGCAGAGTCGCAGTGATGTCGCCGTCGTTCGCCTGGAAGCTGGTCCTGGCCGTCGCGCTGGCGGGCGCCATCCTCGCCAGCACGCGCGCCCACGCCCCCCGGCGAAGCACTCCCGGAGCCGACTTGCGCTGCCTGGTGTTCGCCGCGCTGCTGCTCTACGCGGTCGGCCTCGCCGCCTCGCTGTCGCGCCACGGCGCGATCGCGGCCGGCCTCTACGCCGGCGGGATCGCGATCTCGGCGCTCGCCGTGTGGCTCTCCCGCGGCTCCGACAGCGGCCCGCCGCCGGGCGAGGACCCCGAGGACGAGCAGCCGCCGCCGGACCCGGACGGGCTGCCGCGCTTCGACTGGGCCGCCTTCGAGCGCGAGTTTCGCCGTTACGAGCGCCGCCGCCGCACGCCCGTCGCCTAGGCGCGCCGTCGCCTAGTAGACGCGCCCGTCGCCTAGGCGCGCCCGTCGCCTAGGCGCGCCCGTTGGGCCCGAGCAGCAGCCGGTGCAGCCGGCTCTCCCCTGACAGCTCGGGGTGGAAGGAGATCGCCACCACGCTGCCCTGCCTGACCGCCACCGGGTGGCCGTCGACCGCGGCCAGCACCTCGACCCCGGGGCCGTGCTCGCTCACCCAGGGGGCGCGGATGAACACCGCGTGAACCGGGCCGCCGCCGACTCCCTCGAGCTCCAGGTCCGCCTCGAAGGAGCGCACCTGCCGCCCGAAGGCGTTGCGCTGGGTCGCGATGTCGAGCACGCCGAGGTGGTCGCGGTCGAGCATGATCATCCCGGCGCAGGTCCCCAGCACCGGCCGGCCGCTCCGCGCCAGCTCGCGCAGCGGCTCGGCCAGCCCCTCGCGCTCGATCCCCAGCCCCATCACGGTCGACTCGCCGCCCGGGATGATCAGCGCGTCAAGCCCGTCGAGGTCGCCGGGGACGCGGACCTCGCGGGGCTGCGCGCCCAGCGAGCGCAGCAGCTTGGCATGGGCTTCGAAGTCGCCCTGGAGGGCGAGGATGCCTACGCGCTTGGCGCTCATCCCGCGCTGGCCGGCGCCCTCATCGTCGGGCCGTCTACCAGCCGCGCGGGGCGAGCAGCTGCTCGGCCTCGAGCTTTGAGCTCTCGAGGCTGGCCATCGCGTGGCCGAGGCCGGTGGAGGCCGCCGCCACCCGCGCCGGGTCGCGGTAGTGCGTGGTCGCCTCCACGATCGCCCGGGCGCGACGCTCGGGGTCCTCGGACTTGAAGATGCCCGAGCCCACGAACACGCCCTCGGCGCCGAGCTGCATGACCAGCGAGGCGTCGGCGGGGGTGGCGATCCCCCCCGCGCAGAAGAGCACGACGGGCAGCCGGCCCTCGCCGGCCACCTGCCGGACGAGGTGCAGCGGCGCCTGCAGCTCCTTGGCCGCGGTGGGCAGCTCCTCCTCGCCGAGCATGGTCAGGCGGCGGATCTCGGCTCGGATCAGCCGCAGGTGGCGGACCGCCTCGACGATGTCGCCCGTGCCCGCCTCGCCCTTGGAGCGGATCATCGCCGCCCCCTCGCCGATGCGCCGGAGCGCCTCGCCGAGGTTGGTCGCGCCGCAGACGAACGGAACCCTGAACGCCCACTTGTCGATGTGGTTGGCCTCGTCGGCCGGCGTGAGCACCTCGGACTCGTCGATGTAGTCGACCTCGAGCGCCTCCAGCACCTGCGCCTCGGCGAAGTGCCCGATCCGCGCCTTGGCCATCACGGGGATCGTGACCGCCTCCTGGATGCCGCGGATCATCTCCGGGTCCGACATGCGGGCCACCCCGCCGTCACGCCGGATGTCGGCCGGCACCCGCTCCAGCGCCATCACGGCGGCGGCGCCCGCCTCCTCGGCGATCTTGGCCTGCTCGGGGGTGACGACGTCCATGATCACCCCGCCCTTGAGCATCTCGGCCAGGCCGGCCTTGACGGTGAAGGTCGCCTCGTCGCGCGGGGTGCTCGGCTCCTCGGACATCGCCTGCGAGTGTAGCCAGGCGCTACCTTCAGCCGCCATGTGCGCCGAGGCGGTGTTCACCGGCGGAGATGGACGATTCGTAGCCACCGAGCTGGCCCGCGGCCCGTGGGACCCCGACGCCCAGCACGGCGGCGCGCCGGCCGCGCTCCTGATGCGGGAGCTCGAGCGCCTGGCGCCCGCGGACGGGCTGGCGGTTGCCCGCGTCACCTACGAGCTGCTGCGACCGGTGCCCCTCGGCGAGCTGGCGGTGCAGGCGAAGGTGGTCCGCCCGGGCCGGCGGGTGCAGCTGCTGGAGGGCTCGATCCGTACGCCGGACGGAACCGAGGTGGTGCGCGCCCGCGCGCTGCGCGTGCGGCCCGCGGAGCTGAGCAGCGGCGACGCCACCGCCGTGCCTCCCCCTCCGCCCGGCCCCAGCGCCGGCCAGCCGCGCCAGCCCGGGTTCACCCCGGCGCGCTCCCCCACCTTCTTTCCCGACGCGATCGAGATCCGCTTCGTCTCCGGCGGCTTCGGGGGCGGGCCGTCGACGGGGTGGTTCAGGCTCCGGGTGCCGATCGTGGCGGGCGAGGCGGCCACGCCGCTTCAGCGGCTGGCCGCGGCGGGCGACTTCGGCAACGGGATCAGCGCCGTGCTCGACTGGGACGAGCACGTGTTCATCAACCCCGACCTCACGCTCTACGTCGACCGGCCGCCCGAGGGCGAGTGGATCGGCCTGGAGGCGACCACCGTCATCCCCCCGGGCGGGGTCGGGGTCGCCGAGAGCGTCCTCTACGACCATCGCGGGCGGGTGGGCCGCGCCGTGCAGTCGCTGCTCGTCGCGCCGCGCCAGGACGGCAGGCCGAGCTAGTCGCGGGCCGGCGCTCTCTCCCTGAGATGGGCGAGCAGGCCGCCCGCCAGCAGGATCTCCCGCTCGTGCTCGGAGAGGTCGTGGGCCAGCTTCAGCTCCTCGCGGCCGTCGATCGTCGCGCTGATCCGCTCGGCGCCGCGCGCGAGCTCCTCCCGCAGCCTGGGGAGCCTCCACGTCTGGCCTACCTCGGCCTTCTCGTAGTCGGCGGGGTCGGCGAAGGTGAGCGCGATGATGCCCTGCGCGATCAGGTTGCGCCGGTGGATGCGGGCGAACGACTTGGCGATGACGGCCTTGACGCCCAGGTGCAGGGGGGCGAGCGCCGCGTGCTCGCGCGATGAGCCCTGGCCGTAGTTCTCCCCGGCCACGATCAGCCCGCTCCCCCATTCCCTCAGCCGCTGACGGAAGCCGGGATCGCGGTGGCGGAGGGTGAACTCGGCGATCGCGGGGACGTTGGAGCGGTAGGCCATCACCTCGACCCCGTCGGGGGCGAGGTCGCCGGTGGAGATGTCGTCGCCCTGCACCGTCGCGAGGCGGGCCTCGATCGCCTCCCCCGGCGGCTCGTGCTTGGGCGGTCGCTTGATGTTCGGCCCGCGCGGGACCTCGACGCGCTCGGCCTCCCGCTCGCCGGCGGGCGGGAAGATGTGCACGTCGTCGAGGTAGGGGCGCAGCGCCGGCATCGGCAGCAGCTCGGGCGCATCGCCGTACTGGCGTGGGTCCTCGATCCGCCCGGTCAGGAGCGAAACCGCGGCCACGGCGGGCGAGCACAGGTACACCGAGTCGTCCGGGGTGCCCGAGCGGCCCGGGAAGTTCCGGTTCATCGTGCGCAGCGAGTTGGCGCCGGACGGGGGCGCCTGGCCCATCCCGACGCACGGCCCGCACACCGGCTCGAGCATCCGCACCCCGCCGTCGCAGAGCTGCCGGTACACGCCCGATTCCGCGATCGCGGCGAGGATCTGGCGGGACCCCGGCGTGGCGGTGGCCGAGATCTCGGGGCAGACTATCTGGCCGCCCCGGTCGGCCAGCACCGCCCCCGGCAGGGCGAGGTCGGCGTAGCCGGAGTTGACCGACGAGCCGATGCACACCTGCGCCACCGGCGTCCCCGCCACCTCCTCGACGCTCACGACGTTGTCCGGGTTGTGGGGCTTGGCCACCAGCGGGCCGAGCCGACCCAGGTCCAGCTCGATGCGCTCGTCGTACTCCGCCCCCTCCTCAGGACCCCCCTCCACGAAGTCCTCGCCCCGATCCTGCAGCTCCAGCCAGCGCCGGGTCTGATCATCCGGGGCGAACACCCCCGCCGTGCCTCCGAGGTCGGCGACCATGTTGGCGATCGTCGCCCGCTCGGGAACCGACAGATCGGCGGCGCCGGGCCCGGTGAACTCGAACACCCTGTTCTTGCCCCCGCTGGCGCTCAGGCGCCGAAGCAGCTCGAGGATGATGTCCTTGGCCTGCACCCACGGCCGGTTCAGCCGCCCCTCGAGGCGCACCTCGACGATCGCCGGGCAGGGGAGTTCGTAGGGGTGGCCCCCCAGCACGACCGCCACGTCCAGGCCGCCGGCGCCGATCGCGATCATGCCCAGGCAGCCCGCCTGGGTGGTGTGGGAGTCGGCGCCCAGCAGCGTCTGCCCCGGCCTGCCGTAGCGCTCCATGTGGATGTAGTGGCTGATCCCGTTGCCGGGCCGGGAGAAGTGCAGGCCGTGCTTGCGCGCCAGCGCCTGGAGCATGCGGTGGTCGTCGGGGTTCTTGTGGTCGAGCTGGACGACGTTGTGGTCGACGTACTGGACCGCCCGCTCCACCCTGACCCGCGGCACCCCGAGCTCCTCGAACTGCATGAGCGCCATCGTTCCGGTCGCGTCCTGGAGCAGCGCCTGGTCGATCCGGATCGCGATCGGAGCGCCCGGCCGCAGCTCCCCGTCGAGGAGGTGCTCCTGGAGGATCTGCCGAGCGTAGCTGTGGGGCATCGCCCCGAGGCTTCCCGGCTGGGGGCCATCCCCAACCCGTCGGCGCTCAGTCCAGGCCCGCGGTGGCGACCGGCCGCCCTTCGACGCAGGCGCTCGCCTCCTGCGCGCTCGCCCGCAGCTCGAGGAACCCCCCCACCGGCGCGGCGGACTCGAACCGGACGTTGAGCTGGCGCAGCGGACCGGCTCCCGCGTGGACCATCGCCTCGATCAGCGCGCAGGCCACCAGGCCCGGATGGGCGACGCCGGGCTCCGGCCCCTGATGGTCCTGCTTGATGAAGCACCGGCCGGCCACCGTGCCGTCGGCCCGGCGCTCGAGCTCGGCCAGCAGCCCGAACAGGTTCGCCCGCCCACAGCCGAAGCACAGCTCGTGGTGCACGAGCGGCATCGGGTGTGCCTACTTCAGGCGGAAGGCCTTGATCCGGACGTCGTACTGCTGCGCGTCCCGGGAGTAGACGCCGTACGCGAGGGCCTGGATCAGCGACAGCAGCGCGGTGTGCGAGCGCACGAAGGCGGGGGTGTTGGAGGAGTAGTACAGGCGGATCCGCGCCAGCCGGGCCACCTCGGAGAGCGTCGCGTCGGTGATCGCCACGGTCGGCGCCTTGCGGTGGCGGGCGAGCTTCATCGTGCGGGTGATGAGCGGGTGGGGCCGACCCGCTGAGAGGCCGATCACCAGCGTGCGCTCGTCGATCCGGCTCAGCCGGCCCAGGGCCTCCTGGGAGGGGCTGGCGACGAGCTCCGCCCGCAGGTCGAGCAGCATCAGCAGGTGGCGGAGGTAGCTGGCGAAGAAGGCCATTTGGTCGGTGCCGGCGATCAGGACCTTCTCGGCGCTGACCACCGCGTCGATCGCGGCCTCCACGCTGGAGCGCGAGAGCTTGTGCGCGGTGTCCTCCACGTTGACGTGGTCGGCGGCCAGCGCCGCCTCGAACTCGGTCTGGTCGAGGCTGAACAGCGGCGCCGCCGTCAGCTCGGTGCCGCTGGGCGCCCGGCGACGGTACTCCTCGCGCGCGGCCTGCTGGAGCTCCGGGAAGCCCTCGAAGCCGAGCGCCTGTGAGAAGCGCACGACGGTGCTGGAGGACGTGCTGGCCCGCCGGGCCAGCTCCTCGGCGGTCTGGAAGGCGGCCTCGTCGAGGTGATCCACGATGTACTGGGCGACGTCCTTCTGGGAGCGGGAGAAATCCTCGAAGCGGGAGCGGATGTAGGCGGACAGCGCCTGGCGCGAGGGCGGCGTGGGTTCCTTGGCCGGGGCCGGGGCAGCGGCCCGGCTGGAGCTGACGGATGGCTTCATGGGCAGGGCGTTGTTTCGACGCCGGGCCACGGCGTTCCTTCCAGGAGGATGAGACCGCCCCCGGCGGGCGCGTCGGCCGCGCGGCGCCCGGATCAGTAGGCGCCCGGCTCGTGCTCCTGGTTCTGCTTGCGCTCGGCCAGGACCTGCGCGATCACGTAGATGATCAGCACGTTGGCCACCACGCCGATGCCGAGGAAGGTCGCCAGCAGCGCGAGCGTCTGCCCGAGGGCCTGTGAGCCGAGGATCAGCATCGCCGGGGAGCCTACCTGACGATCCCGCGCGAGCCCGCCGCCACCGCCCGCCCCGGTGCTAGCGTCGCGCCGCAGGCGGCCCTGTAGCTCAGTGGTAGAGCAGCGGACTCATAATCCGTCGCGCCCAGGTTCGAGTCCTGGCAGGGCCATGGCCCCTCAGCGTGCTCCCGTTTCCTCCATATTGGAGGCTTTTCGATCATCGTGAGGGGCGGGCCGCCCGCTCAGGCCAGCGCCGGCGCCTCGGGCAGCGCCGCCAGCGCGGCGCGCATGTCCTCCTCGGAGAACTCGGGATCCTCGAGCCGACCCTCCAGGTAGGCGTCGTAGGCGCCCAGGTCGAAGTGGCCGTGCCCGCACAGCCCGAACAGGATGACCCGGGGCTCGCCCGCCTGGCGGGCCGCCTCGGCCTCCTCGACCACGGCGCGGATGGCGTGGGCGGGCTCCGGCGCGGGGATGATCCCCTCGCAGCGGGCGAAGCGGACGGCGGCCTCGAACGTCTCGTTCTGGCGGTAGGCGCGGGCCTCGATCAGCCCCTGCCTGACCAGCGCGCACAGCAGCGGCGAGTCGCCGTGGTAGCGCAGGCCGCCGGCGTGCACCGGCGGCGGCACGAACCCGTGGCCCAGCGTGTACATCGGCATGAGCGGCGTCAGCCCGGCGGTGTCGCCGAAGTCGTACGCGTACACCCCGCGGGTCAACGTGGGGCACGCCGCGGGCTCCGCGGCGAGAAAGCGCGTGGTGGCCTGCCCGCGCAGGACGCGGCGCAGAAACGGAAACGCCAGGCCGCCGAAGTTGGAGCCCCCGCCCACGCACGCCACCACCACGTCGGGCTCCTCGCCCGCCATCGCCATCTGGGCAAGCGCCTCCTGGCCGATCACCGTCTGGTGCAGCAGCACGTGGTTGAGCACCGACCCGAGCGAGTAGTTGGTCTCGGCGTCCCGCGCCGCCACCTCGACGGCCTCGGAGATGGCGATCCCCAGCGATCCGGTGGGGTGCTCGCGCTGGGCCCGCCCGGCCTCGGTCAGCTCCGAGGGCGAGCGGTGAACCGTGGCTCCCCAGGCCCGCATCATCGAGCGCCGGTAGGGCTTCTGGTCGTAGCTGGAGCCGACCATCCACACCTCGCATTCCAGGCCGAAGAGCCGGCAGGCCAGCGCCAGCGCGGAGCCCCACTGGCCGGCGCCGGTCTCCGTGGTCAGCTTGCGGATCCCGGCCGCGGCGTTCTCGTAGGCCTGCGCGACCGCCGTGTTCGGCTTGTGCGATCCGGCGGGCGAGCCCCCCTCGTACTTGTAGTAGATGTGGGCGGGGGTGTCCAGCTCGCGCTCCAGCCGCCGGGCCCGGAACAGGGGCGTTGGCCGCCACAGGCGGTAGGCCTCGCGCACCCGGTCCGGGATCTCGACCTCCGGCTCGCCGGAGACCTCCTGGGAGATCAGCGCCATCGGGAAGATCGCCGCCAGGTCCTCCGGCCCGGCCGGCTGCTTGGTGGCCGGGTGCAGCGGGGGCGGCGCGCCGGGCGGCAGGTCGGCGAGCAGGTTGACCCAGTGGGTCGGGATCTCCCTCTCGGAGAGGAGGTACTTGACCTGCTCGTCGCTCATCGCCGCTCCCTTTGGCTCGTTGGCGGCGCGATTCTATGCGGCGCGGCGCAGGCGCGATACTGCGCCCGTGGAGCGCAACGTGCTGGGCGAGCCGCTTCAGAGCTGCGGGACGGACCCCCTCACCGGCTTCTACCGCGACGGCTGCTGCCGCACCGGTCGCGAGGACCTGGGCAGCCACACGATCTGCGCGGTCGTCAGCGCGGAGTTCTTGGAGTTCCAGCGCGCCATCGGCAACGACCTCAGCACCCCCGTGCCCGAGTACGGCTTCCCGGGGCTTCAGCCGGGTGACCGCTGGTGCGTCACCGCGCACAACTGGCTGCGGGCCCACGAGGCGGGCGTCGCGGCGTTCGTCGTGCTCGCCGCCACCCACGAGCGCGCGCTGGCCACGGTTCCCCTCGAGGTCCTCCGGCTCTACGCGGTCGACGTCCCGGCCGACCCGGGCGCGCTCGGCTCCTGAGCTCCGGCTAGCACCCCGTGGCCCGGCGCGCCGCCGCGACCGCCGCGGCGAGCGACCCGCTCACGTCGGTCACCTGGGAGGCGGCCGGCGGCGTCACGGGCACCTGCGGGCCGAAGTCGAAGTACTCGACGGTCGCCGTCTCGGTCATCCGGCGGCTGCCGGCGCAGGCCGAGAGCTTCAGGCGGACGCGGCGGACCCTCCCGGCGTGGTCGATCCACACCTCGACCGGAACCGTGCGCTGACCCGCCCGGCCGGCGAGGATCGAGTCGTAGCGGGCCGCGTCGGCGCGCAGCGACGGGGCGGCGAGCGACACGAACCGGCGCAGATCGGCCGTGACGCGGTAGGCGGTCGTGGAGGCGCCGCCGACGACCGCGTGGCCGACCTGGCTGCCGGCGTCGGCGGCGCGCAGCAGATCGAGCGTCTGAGCAGGACCGGCGCTTGCCAGCGCCGCGCCGGCGCCGAGCGCCTGGATCATGGTGCCGAGGTCGACCCTGAGCCACCGCGCGCCGCCCGGGTTGAGCGGCGCCGCCTGCACGTAGACATCGCCCCCCGCCAGGATCTCGTGCGTGGCGCGCCCCGCCCACACCAAGTCCAGGTGGCCCGCCCGGCCCGGCTGGGACAGCGCGCCTTCGCCGTGGACGGAGAATGCCTGGCCGGCGCCCGCCCCCTCCAGCGAGACCGCGAAGCGGAACCCCGGCGCGCGCGCCGTTGCCGCAGCGGCCCTGGACACCGCCGGGCTGCCCGCCGAGCCGCCGCAGCCGCCGAGCGCGAGCAGCGCGAGCAGGACGACCGCGCCACCGCCGATGGGCCGGCGCCTCATCAACCGCTCCCGCTCACCGCGCTCGGGCGCTGCGCGCGCTGGCGCAGGACCTTGCGATCGACCTTCCCCACGCTGGTCAGCGGCATCGCCTCCACGATCTCGACCTGGCGCGGGTACTTGTAGCCGCCGATCCGCTCCCGCGCCCACGCGACCAGCTCCTCGGGGGCGACGGCCGCGCCGTCGCGCAGCGAGACGAAGGCGACCACCTCCTCGCCGTGGCGCTCGTCGGGCCGGCCGACCACGCCGGCTGCCTCGATCGCGGGATGCTCGAGCAGCGCGTCCTCCACGTCGCGCGGGTACACGTTGAAGCCTCCGCGGATGATCAGGTCCTTCTTGCGGTCCACGATGAACAGGTAGCCCTCCTCGTCGAGGTACCCCAGGTCGCCGGTGTGGAGCCAGCCGCCGCGCAGCGCCTGCTCGGTGGCCTCGGGCGAACGCCAGTAGCCCTGCATGACCCCGGGGGAGCGGGCACAGATCTCCCCCACCTCGCCGGGCGGAACCTCGCGTCCCTCCTCGTCCAGGACCCTGACCTCGGTGCCCGGCACGGGCAGCCCGACCGACCCCTGCTTCTCGCGTCCGACGGGATTGGTGGAGATCAGCGCCGCGGTCTCGGTCAGCCCGTACCCCTGGCGGATCGACACCGACGGCACCCGCTGCACGAAGCGCTCCGCCACGTCCGGCGCCAACGGCGCGCCCCCCGAGCTGACGTAGCGCAAAGAGCTGAGGTCGTAGTCCTCCAGCGGCTGGGAGAGCAGGATCTGGAGCATGGTCGGCACCACCGCGGTCTGCTGCAGGCGATGCTCGGCGATCAGCTCGAGGAAGGCCTGCGGGTCAAACCAGCGCAGCAGCACGGCCACGCCGCGCTCGGGGGAGTGCAGGCCCGCGAGCGTCACCAGCAGACCGTAGGCGTGCGACAGCGGAAGCGTCATCAGCCCCCGGTTGATGCCCGGCACGTGGCTGGCCGCCTGCGCGGCGGCGCCGGTGAAGTCGAGGTTGGCGTGGGAGAGCATCACGCCCTTGGCCCGGCCGGTCGTCCCGCCCGTGTACAGGAGCGCCGCGAGATCGTCGTCGGCGCGGGGGACGATCGGCGCCGGGGAGGCGGATTCGAGCTCCTCGAGCGCCACCAGCCCCTCGCCCCCGCCGGGGCAGAGGCGCAGCCGCACGTGGTCGAGCCCCTCGGTGGCCGCCAGCACCTTGTCGGCGAACTCGGGCGTGGTGACGACGGCCGCGGCCTCCGCGTCGGCGACCACGTGGCGCAGCTCCTCCAGGGAGAGCAGGAAGCTGGCGGGCGTCACCACCGCGCCGGCGCGCCAGATCGCCTGGTAGACAAGTCCCACCTCGGGTGAGTTGGCCATCGTCACCACCACCCGCTCGCCGGGCGCGACGCCCAGCTCGGAGAGGCCGGCGCCGAGGGCCTGGGAGCGGGCGAACAGCTCGCCCGCGCCGTGCCACCGTCCCTCGAAGAGCAGCGCCGGGTAGTCGCCCTTGCGCTCGAAGGAGCGCTCGGCGAGGGCGGCCAGGTTGTGCTCGTCCCTCACGGCAGGTACTCGTAGGCGGGCAGGGTGAGGAACTCGATCAGCTCGGTGGAGAGGGCGACGCGGTCGAAGACCTCGCGCGTCTCGGCGGGACGGCCGGCGCGCCAGATCTCCTCCCCCACCGCCTGGCGGATCTTCGCCGTCTCCTCGTCGAGCGCCTGGCGCACGAGCTCCGGCGTCACGGTGCGCCCGTCCTCGAGCTGCGCGCCGTGGTGGACCCATTGCCAGATCTGCGTGCGCGAGATCTCCGCCGTCGCGGCGTCCTCCATCAGGTTGTTGATCGCCGCCGCGCCGCGACCGGTGAGCCAGAAGGAGAGGTACTGGAAGCCCACGTTGACGTTGGTGCGCAGCCCCGCCTGCGTGATCGCGCCGGGGGTGGAGGCCAGATCCTGAAGCTGGGCGGCGGTGACGGCGACGTCGTCGCGCCGCCGGGCGAGCTGGTTGGGCTCGCCGCGCAGGCCGCGCTCGAAGACCTCGCGCGCCACCGGCACCAGGTCCGGGTGAGCGACCCAGGTGCCGTCGTATCCCTGCCCCACCTCGCGCTCCTTGTCCGCCCGCACGCCGGCCAGCGCCCGCTCGTTGCGCTCCGGATCCTGGCGGGAGGGGATCAGGGCCGCCATCCCGCCCATCGCGTGGGCGCCCCGCCGGTGGCAGGTCGCGGCCAACAGCTCCGTGTAGGCGTGCATGAACGGGACGGTCATGGTGACCTCGGAGCGGTCGGGGAGGACCATCTCCGGGCGGTCAGCGAAGCACTTGATCGAGGAGAAGATGTAGTCCCAGCGGCCCGCGTTCAGCCCGGCGCTGTGCTCGCGCAGCTCGTAGAGGATCTCGTCCATCTCGAAGGCGGCGGGCAGCGTCTCGACCAGCACCGTCGCCTTGACCGTCCCGCGGTCGAGCCCCGCCGCGTCCTCGGCAAAGCAGAAGATGTCGTTCCACAGCCGCGCCTCGAGGTGCGACTCCATCTTGGGCAGGTAGAGGTAGGGACCCGACCCCCGCTCGACCAGGCGCGGGGCGCAGTGGAAGAAGAACAGTCCGAAGTCGAACAGCGCTGCGGCGATCGGGCGCGAGGCGATCACGAGGTGGCGCTCGGGCAGATGCCAGCCGCGGGGGCGGACGAGCAGCGTGGCGGGGTCGTCCGAGAGCTCGTAGTGGCGGCCGTCGGACCCGTCGTAGGAGATCGTGCCGGTGATCGCGTCGCGCAGGTTGACGTGGCCCTCGACCATGTTGCGCCACGTCGGGGAGTTGGCGTCCTCGAAGTCGGCCATGAAGCCGTCCGCGCCCGAGTTCAGCGCGTTGATCATCATCTTGCGGTCGGTCGGGCCGGTGATCTCCACCCATCGCCGCCGCAGGTCCGGCGGCGCCTCGGCCACGGTCCAGTCGTCCTGGCGGACGGAGGCGGTGTGGCTGAGGAAGTCGAGGCTCTCGCCGGCCCTCAGCCGTTCCCGACGCTCCTCGCGGGCCTTCAGCAGCTCCAGGCGGCGCGAGCCGAACTCGCGCTCCAGCTCGGTCAGGAAGTCGAGCGCCGCCGGGGTGAGGATCTCCTCGAAGCCGGGATCCATCGCCCCCCGCAGCTCGAGGCTCGAATGCGTCGTCATCGGGTCATCCTCTCAGCTTCGCCTTCCCGCCAACGCCGCCGCTCACACGCGCTGGCGCGTGTTGTCACGCAACCGGCCGAGCTCGAACGCCAGCGCTCCGGCGGCGTCCAGCAGCGCGAACGCGGCCTGCTCGCCTCGGCCGCGCAGCAGCGTAGCGGCCGCCTGGGCCAGGTGCCGTCCCACGCGAGCCGCCAGCGCGAGCGCGCCCGGCGCAGGGAACTCGCCGGGCCAGCGCGACTCCAGCCACTGCGCGCCGCTGCCGTGCACGGCGAGCTGGCAAAGCCACGCCCGGACCGTCGCCCGCGGCCGGTGGCTGACCCGGGCGGCCGGCCGCTCCTCGAGCTCCCAGCCGGCGCGCGACAGGCGGAAGCAGAGGTCGGCGTCCTCGCCGGCGCGCGCCCGGTCGACGAAGCCGCCCACCTCCTGGAAGGCGCTGCGCCGCACGGCGCAGTTCGCGGTCTGGGCGTACGGCGTGCCGGCGCGCTCGAGCGTGCGGCGGTGGCTCATCTGCCCGCGGGCGAGTGCGTGCCGGGCGACCAGCCCCGCGCGAGGCGGGGCGGCGTCGGCGATCGCGCCCGCCAGAACCGCGGTTCGGGGCCCCGGGGGCGGGTCGAAGTAGGCCTCCAGCAGGCCCGCGTCGGGAGCCGCGTCGGCGTCGAGGAAGACCAGCCACTCGCAGTGGGCCTCGGCGGCGGCGAGGTTGCGGGCGTGGGCGGGCGTGTGGATCGCCTGACCGCGGTTGTCGGAGACGATCACCTCGTCGCCGGGCCGGACGGCCAGCGCCCCGAGCCGCTCGCGCAGCGCCGCCAGCTCGGCGTCCGAGCCGGCGAACGGGACGATCACCGAGGCGGGCGGGCGGCCGCCGGCACCGTGCGCGGCGGGTGCGATCACGCCGGCAGTATGGCCCGGGCTCAGCGCGCCAGGGCGGCCTCGGCCCCGGCCTCGCGCGGCCGGCGGCCGGGCTGCAGCGCCGCGATCGCCCGCTGGTACTCGTCGTAGCGGCGGACCACGCGCATCCAGCTCCACCCCGGCTGGGCGGCCAGCTCGGCACGGCGGTCGGGATCGCCCGGGCGCCGGCGCTCGCGCCGCCGGCGCCGTCTGACCAGCTCGCGGTGCTCGGCGATCGCTTCCCCCAGCTCGCCCTGAGGGACCTCCTCGCCGAGCAGGCTCGCCTCCAGGTGGGTCCTCAGGACGAGCAGCTCGCGGGCGGTGGCGGGGCGGGGCCGAGCCACGCGGGCGCCGCGAAACACGAAGCTGTCCCACGCCCGCGCGAACGCGATCAGGTTGGTGCGTCCCCCCCGGCGGTGGGCGGCCAGCATCGGGCAGACCCCCTCGCGCGTCGCGTAGGCGCCGGCGATGATCGCCTCGGACCGGATGGCCTCGAGCATCGCCGCGCGCGTGTGCCGGGGCAGGCAGTCGATGGCCAGCCTCAGGTCCTCGCTCGTCGCTGCGCGCCTGCTTCGCATAGGGTGTGGGCCTCCCCGGGGCGAGACCGGCGCCGCGGGGTGGCCGCCCGACTGTAGAGCGCGGCGTCCAGGCCAACAAGGCGACTCCCTGGCAGGAAAGGAAACTTGCAGATGAGGCTCGGGGTTCACATCGGCTACTGGGGGCTCGGCATGGGCCCGGAGGACCAGCTGCGCATCGTCCAGGAGGCCGAGCGCCTCGGCTACGACTCCATCTGGTCGGCGGAGGCCTACGGATCGGACGCCGCCACCGTGCTCGCCTGGCTGGCCGCCGGCACGAGCCGGATCAAGCTCGGCTCGGCGATCTTCCAGATGCCCGGCCGCAGTGCCGCCATGACCGCGATGACCGCCGCCACGATCGACCAGCTCTCGGGGGGCCGGATGCTCCTGGGCATCGGCGCCTCGGGGCCCCAGGTGGCCGAGGGGTGGCACGGGCAGCGCTTCGCCCGCCAGCTCCAGCGCACGCGCGAGTACGTGGAGGTGGTCAGGATGGCGCTCGCGCGAGCGCGCGTCGAGTATCACGGCGAGACGATCGAGCTGCCCCTGCCGGGCGGCCCGGGCAAGCCGCTGAAGCTGATGATCGCCCCCGCCCAGGAGCGCATCCCGATCTACCTGGCGGCGATCGGCCCCAGGAACACCCAGCTGGCGGGGGAGATCGCCGACGGCTGGATCCCGACCCTGTTCTCGCCCGAGCACGTGGCCGAGTTCCGGGCGCTGCTGGAGGAGGGGGCGGCGCGCGCCGGGCGCTCGCTCGCCGCCTTCGACATCGCGCCCACCGTCAACGTCTACGTCTCCGAGGACCGCGAGGCGGCCCGCAACCTGATGCGGCCGTTCCTCGCCCTGTACGTGGGCGGCATGGGCTCGCGCGAGCAGAACTTCTACAACCGCCTGGTCCGGCGCTACGGCTTCGCCGCCGAGGCGCAGGAGATCCAGGACCTGTACCTGTCGGGGGAGAAGGACCGGGCGGCCGCCGCCATCCCGGCCGAGCTGATCGACCAGGTGTCGCTGTGCGGGCCGCGCGAGGTGGTGCGCGAGCGGCTGGCCGCCTTCCGCGCGGCGGGGGTGGGGACGCTGATGGTCACGCCGATGGCGTTCTCCGCCGAGGAGCGGATCGAGCAGCTGCGGGCGATCGCCGAGCTGGCGGCTGGTTGAGGCCGCGCCGGCTCTTCCTCGCCGCCTTCGGCGACCCGGGCCACGCCTTTCCGATGCTGGCCCTCGGAGGGCGCCTGGCCCAGCGGGGCCATCGCGTCGTGCTCGAGACCTGGCGGCGGTGGCAGCCGCACGTCGAGGAGGCCGGGATGCGCTTCCTCGCCGCGCCCGAGTACCCGGTGTTCCCCACCCGCCAGCGGCCGCTCTCCCCCTACGAGGCGGTGGTGCGGGCCGCCGGCGAGACGCGCCGGGCGATCGCCGCGGAGGCACCGGACCTGGTCGTGCACGACATCCTCACCCTGGCGCCCGCCCTGGCGGCCGAGCTCGAGGGCCTTGCGGTGGCGACGCTGGTCCCGCACGTCTATCCGGTGACCGCGCGCGGCTTTCCGCCGTACGCGTTCGGCGCTCGCCTCCCCCGCACCGCGGCGGGACGCGCGCTGTGGGGAGCGCTGCAACGGCCCCTCGCCGCCGGCCTGCGCCGGGGCCGGGAGGAGCTCAACGAGGCCCGGGGGAAGCTCGGCCTGCCTCCCGTGGCGCGATTCCACGGGGGCCTGAGCGAGCGGCTGACCCTGGTCGGAACCTTCCCGCAGCTCGAGTACCCGCGCCGCTGGCCGCCCTCGGTGCGGGTGGTGGGACCGCTCATGTGGGAGCCGGCCCACGGCGAGATCGAGCCCCCGCCGGGGGACGCGCCGCTGGTCCTGATCGCCCCCTCGACCGCCCAGGACCCCGAGCACCGGCTCCTGCGAACGGCGCTGGCGGGGCTGGCCCACGAGCCGGTGCGCGTGCTGGCCACGTGGAACCGCAAGCCGCCGCCCGGGCCCGTGGCGGTGCCCGCCAACGCGCGGCTGGTGGAGTGGGTCTCCTATTCGCGGGCGATGGCCGCCGCCGCCGTGGTCGTCTGCCACGCCGGTCACGGGACGATGGTCCGGGCGCTGGCCAGCGGGTGCCCGGTCGTGGCGGTGCCGCACTCCGGCGACATGGCCGAGAACGCCGCGCGCGCCGAGTGGGCGGGGGCGGGCGTGCGCCTTCCCTGGCGGCTGCTGAGCCCGCCGACGCTGCGCTGGGCGGTCAGGCGGGCGCTCGGCGAGCCGTCGCTGCGGGCGCGGGCACGGGAGCTGGCCGCCTGGGCGGCGTGTCACGACGGCGCGCAGGCGGCGGCCGAGCTGGTCGAGGGCCTGTGCGAGGCGGGGTGACCGGGATCCGCGGGAGGGCCGGTCTCAGGCGGGCGGGTGCGAGCGCACGAACTGCACCACCTCGGGATCCTCGCTCTCCACGACGTCGACCCGCTCGCCGTGACAGGTGCAGAGCTCGATCACGACCCGCTCGTCGGTGAGCTGGAGCGTTCTCCAGCTGGCGCCGCCCAGCTCCCAGTCCTCCAGCTCGCGGATGGTCGCCGAGCGGGCCACCTCTAGGAGCGTGGGTCAGTAATCGTCCGGGCGGTGCCGTCCGGGGCGTTTAAGACGATTCCTGCTGCACACGACCAGGAGGATCGGATGGCGGTGGTTCAGGAGCGGCTGGTGGAGGTGGAGGCGGAT